>Ga0315315_10004398_pt1 | contig 12985 bp, 13 predicted proteins | sample M140m3416metaG_FD_203699 | JGI IMG/M metagenome (GOLD analysis project Ga0315315, IMG submission 203699) | Ammonia-oxidizing marine archaeal communities from Monterey Bay, California, United States - M1 40m 3416 | ecosystem: Environmental > Aquatic > Marine > Intertidal zone | place: USA...
GTAATTTTATTCGACCAGGATTTAATGCATCCAATACATGCTTGATGTGCACTTCTGACATGTTACGCAACGCTATGAAAGAGGAAGCGGACAATTTCCATTTGAAAAAATTGAAAATACAATTGAACACAGACGATTCATTATCCCCAGCAAATGGTTCGATGTATTTGAGCTTGTCGCAAAATCCAATGTCAGGTAAACACACTTTCTATTCACTTGATTATCATGTATCCGAATCGAAAGATGCAAAATTATTTAGCCAACATTAGGATATTCAAAAAAACGTCTATATCATATTATTTTATGTTTTTTAACTCTACTACCATGGTAAGCTCTTCGTCCGTTCTCCTTTTTTGCACAGCTGCTGTCACTGGCATGTATGCTTTCTCGTATCCATTACATGGTACCGCATATGACATAGACAGTGCATCCAACTATCGTATTGGTTTACCTCTGGAAAGTGACGATGCCTGCAATGTTTCTAGTGAAGCTAACATGAGTTTACGACTCGCATGGGTCTCTGGTATTGTCTCCTTGGTCATTACAATCCTTATTGTCATCTATAATATTACACCAAAAAAATCGACCAATTGGCCCGTGCAGATAGTATGGATGACCTCCGTGTTGTCGTTTTTATGCCAATTACTAGTGTTTAGCATTATCACCGCTCGCATTAGCACGTGGTTCTTATCTTGCACCAACCCTAGTAAAATTGAAGGCGCTTGTCCGACCACCAGGTATAAAGAACTAAAATCCGATATTACAGACATAGAACAATGCAATTTTCATCCCATTACACTGACCCTGTTCAATTCAGAAAATGATCTTTTTTTAGATTGTTTGAACGAACAATCTTTCTCCAACTACAACCGAGAATTTGCACGATACGACGTCCCTGCCTATTACACCGCCGCTGCCTTGTGCTTGCGCAACGAAACTGCCACCTTAGGTACCGACCTCTCATGGTGCTACTTTTGGGGATGCTCCACCTGTACCCCTGAGACCTACTACATGAACGCCAAATGGTTTGGGCTCGACATAGCATTGCTTATATTGATTGTCGCCAATTACATTGTCATCATGGGAGAGTTCTATGTTATTCAAGACGTAAAAGTAAATTAAGTTTAAATCCCTTAAACAGTTAAGGGATAATAGGGTGAAAAAAAAAGCACAGAGACAAAAATATATATTCTTGTTGTACTAAAAAAAATACCATATTATTCCTTAAATTATTAAGGATATTTACAATATAATTGGCTGTGCGGAGGCATGGATGCCTGTGCAAGCTACACATAAATTTCCCTTACGAAACCTCGCCAGCTTTGTATCGAGCACTAAAATGCTGTTGCAAGTGGTCAGCGTGCAACATTTCTCGCACATCTTCTTCTGGTGGTGCATACACATTGAACAGCTTATCACGTTGTCGTACAAAAAACATTTCTTGTTGATGGTGCACGCGTTCCCGCATTTTGTACAAAGAAACATCATTTTGTTGGAGAAACTTAAAAAATGACCTATCATATCCACCTCTTTCAACGGGGTGCTGATGCATCGATGACTGATTGCATCTCGCTGCTTCTCCTTGATCAATTTTCGCTGAGCAACCGCTTCGTTGTCGCGCCATTTGCGTTTCCCGTGACGCTGATGCCGTTCGGTTCGACGACCACAAATATATTCTAGGTTTCCATGCGTTGCTTGATTGTTAACGACAATTCGTAGGCTACCTTTGGCCAAACAATTGGAGTGCCTAGAAATGTTGGTTTCCTTCATAATAAACATTTTGATGTCGTTGCAAATAAAACAAAGGTAATTGATGCCAAAATGAGTGCACTCCTCCCTCTTACACGATTCTTTTTTTGATATGGCATCAATTTGCTGCTCAAAAATGTGAACAGGCATCACGTAGAGTCCTATCTTCTTACGCAACTCCAAAAGGCGAATAAATTCCAATATATACTTCAAGGTTTTTGGCGTTTGTTGTTCAAAATGTTCTTGCGTAAACGTTTGTTGCAACAGCCCGTTCATCGTTTCTACGGGCAAATCGAACACAGGCATCATTTTAAATATATTTTCTGCCTTGTACAAACGCTGAATGACATTCCAGATGAGATGAGTCACCTCTGGCTGAATAATATCGTAAACCTTGAATACATTTTTTAAGGTAAAATGTTTCATGATTAGCTGGTGGATTTTAGAATAATACGTAACTTGAGGGGTGGTGCGAAACAATTTAATATGCTGCTTTGCCGCATTGATTAAAATAGTCTCAATGTTCGCAATCCAATCCGATCGGACAAAAAAATTGAACTCCCGATCTGCAATCACGTTCAATCGAGAACGAATTCGATTCATAAACAAGCAAACCTGTTTCTCGAATTTTCCCCAACCATACTTTTTGTCAATCACATCGGATACAGGAGCAGCCTCTCGGGTCGCATGTATCAAATACTCTTTTAAACAAAAAAAAATCAATACTTGGTGATCGCTGCCGTTTCGAAACCATTTACAGAAAAACGGTTTGGACGTTAACTGATTTTCAAAACTATCCCAAAGAATATACCTACCCTTGAAGTTAAGACGTACAGAGCAATGCTGGTACGTCCCCAACAACGAGTTTTTCATCACTTGCAACAAGAAATTAAAAAAATGATCGTCTTCGGAAACGTACGTTATGATTATCTCCTTTAAATTTCTAATTTGGCAACGTTGAGGCAATGCCTTTGACAACGCATGCAAGATTTTGTTTTTCTCTTTGCCATGCTTGTAGGGAGGCAGCACATCCATCACAATGTTTGGTATGACATCATCGGTAATGTCCGAGGAAATAATATTGTTGCTTGTGAATAGACCCGTTGCATCCAACGTCTTTATGTTCAACATATGCATATCAATAAACATCAATAAACATCTTCGAATAAACGCACTCTCGACGTGATTACTAAGGTAAATCCATACGTTCACCGCTTTCACATACTCTGGAGATTTGATTGTATTGCATTTTGGCTGCCATACCGTATCTACGGACCCCAAGAAGAACCAAGGAGGTTCGAAACAATTTCGATACACCGTGTCGCTAAAATAATCTATCAAATTATTTTTATACCATGGATAGAGGTCTACAGTCGCGACTTGACTCTGTAGACCTCTAGGATAAAAAATGAAGACTTTTACCAGCATCTGGATAACGATACCCAACTTGCTTGTAATAACGAATACCACTAATACGCTTTGCCACCAAATGTTTTCGAACATGATGCACAACAGGATCGTAAAGACCGACGTATTGATGCCCCGTTGGTAGCAAGCATTGATCCAAACAATATTCTCCAGTCACCGCTACATAATTTCGTATATCCGATATAATAGCACCATTCGAACAGGCATCCCCGTCCGCTCTATAATTAACATACATCCGCGTAACAGCAGCACGCCTACAAAGCAAACACAGCTGCGGACAGCTTGGTAACGTATTGGTTTGTAAAAAGGTTTTGTATTGAGACGGCAATAAATATTCACGCAACACGAAACCTTTGTCCGTTGTGCTAATAAACAAACCTTCGCAATTGTCCCCTTTCACACAAGGGCGTTCATTTTGCTTCGGTTCGCGCAAAAATTCTTCTTCATACGAGCGATGCGACACCTCCACGACAGGGCGATTTTTATTGGCATCGCTGAATTTTCGGTTAGTATACACCGAATCCAATGGACTCTTCTTCAACAACTGACGAAGAAAAATATAATCGTAACAATTCTTGGAATCTTGCAACAATTTATTTGTATTCTTGTTGTTCAAAAATTGTTCCTCTGCCTCCTTCTTGTCATTTGAATCAAAAGGATAATTGTCATCTACGCGCAAAATGGTCTGCGTCTCCGAAGGTAAATCCTTTAACAACTCTTGTACCACTGCTGGTATATCTTCCGATCCAACACGATCACGGCAACTTTTGCGATTATTCATTGTTGTCCAAGTTGGCTCCATAACACTTAGAAACGTAATTACCTTTACAGTGTTGAAAAGTATATAATACCCTCTCGTAAGATTTATAAAATGATCCAACCCATCGTCGTCTGGTTTGTCTTGACGTACTGCGTTTGCATCTCACACGTACACATATCCAAACAAAATAATGGAGTTGCTACCATACTTGCAATCAGCTTATGGCTAGTCATATTAGCACCCACCTTTACGGAAACCAATACATTAACCTTCTTTCGTGATGTTTTTGAACCCAACATTATCAGCATCAGCATCAGCCTCCTGTGTTTACTCGTCACAGGCATTGCATTAGGATTGTTCTTTCAAAACCATATAGAAGAAAACGACACCGCCCAATACATATTTGTTCTAGCTGCTGCAGGTGCATTGTCTGTTTACGTGCTTACCGTGCTGTTATTCTTACCCGTAAACATAGACCAATGCTCCTGCTTGTACGGCTACTACGGTGAAACCTGTCAAAATTCATGCTGGGCAGACAACGGAGCCATATGCTCAGGGCACGGGACATGCGCGACCAACGGATGCCAATGCGATTCTTTTTTTCAAGGCCAGACGTGCAATTCCTGCATCAACCAATACAATTACGACACCAATTGCACCGCGTGTAATCAAGGCTACAGTCTACTCTATCAATGCACCACGTGTACGAGCGGAAGAGATCCATCTACGGCCTGTCAAGAGTGCTTTGACGGATACCTCGAGGATACCAACTACAATAGTCCCGTCTTGGGATGCACCGTCTGTAAAGAGAATTATTTCAGACCTTCACCTGACCCCTTGATTGGATCCTACAATGCCTTCCTAGAGTTTGGTACCATTTGTACCGAATGTCCAACGGAAAATGGAAACGTATGCAATGGGCATGGTCAGTGCCAACACTTTCTATTAGAGAATATCAACGGCGACTTTGAGTACGAAGGAGTAACCGTTCTAGGACAAGACGCTAGCGGTGCATGTGCATGTGAAGAAGGGTATTACGGCCCCACTTGTATCAAAGCTCTCGGATTCGATGGAGAGAATACCGAGAGCATCTGTGCGGGCCATGGTTACATTACTACCAACTATCGACGTAACTTTGAGGATATTTTTGATACCTTTATTGGACTTTCCTGTGTCTGCGACGAGGGCTGGGTTCCAAACGTTGGCGACAATGCATGTTCCTGCAAAGCTGGATTTGATACACCTTGCACCGAATGTGCCTTTGGGTATTACCTATTCAATGGGACGTGTAGTGTATGCCCAGGTGGATCCTTCACCAGTGCCTGTAACATGAAAAACGCGGGCGGTGTCTGTAACAATGATGGAAGTTGTACGTGCAAAGTCTCTTATGTTAGCGGAGGATACACGGGGGAGGATTGCACCACATGCGTCAACCATAACTTTATTCAAGTCGGTGATGCTTGTGTGCCTTGTCCTGGTGCATTTTCCGATGGCTTTAGCGATGCCTGTGGAGGGCATGGAACATGTATTACACAATCTCGATTGGATATGTGGGCAACCACGGACTTGGCTTCTGATAGTTTTTCGTTATACTTTTCGTTAGCAGCGGAACCTAAATCAGAAACGGAGTTAGCTGCTTACGTTGGTACGTGTCAATGTTTCGATGGTTACAGTTTAGATGCGACAACAGGGATTTGTGTATAAAAGTATAACGTATTTAAAATTTTAGGTCACTCTCGTATAGTTGTTGTTTGTTTTTCTTGTTTCTTTTAGATTTCCTTCGTCTCTTCATGGCAAGTTGAAGCTTAAGCTTTTTTAATTCATCTTTTTCATCCTTTTTCAGTTTTCTATTCTTTTTAAATAGTTCTAAGGTAGCTATTCTTGCCTCTATGTTAAACATATCATTGTTGTTGTTGGTAAAACTTTTGTAGTTGGATGGTGCATAATCTTCTTTATCAGGATTGTAAACGTCCGATGGATCTATTTTTTCTAATATTCCATCTTTTCTGTACCAAAACTTTTCTACTTTCCAAAACCATTCTCTACCCGTCCCCACTCTCCTACCTGGTGCTCTGCCTGTCCTCCTCTTAGCAATGTTACGCATCTTGTCCAAGGTATATCCATAAGTATTGTTGTTTTGATAATTAAGATTCTTTCGTATGTCTTCATTGTTATTATTATCATCTCCTCTTGGTGCCTCGAATCTTTTTTTTAATGGTTTTCCTAAAGCTTTATCTCGAACCAGTCTTCTTTTCGATGCTTGCAAGTCTATAGGTACTTCCGTCTCCAGTGCATCTAATTGCGCATACTTCTTGAAATCATTTGTATTGTCCATCGAAAATAAACGTATTGCCTCGTCAATATATTCGTCTAACTTTCCCTCGTCGTACATTGCTTTAACAGGACCCAATATGTCGTTGTCTATTTCTTTCATGTCGCTTGCCTTTGCGATGATACATTTAGGTTCTGTTGGATCCCACAATATGTATCTTGGTATGAAATCATACTGTTCAATAACGTAATACTCTTTATTATTATATTGAACGGGTTGACCGAGTTCCAATACCATAATCTCTTTATATATTTGATCTCAATGTATATATAGTGTTGTTCATGAATACGAACAGTCAAGTGTTTACGAAGGAGGAGATCGAAGTTGCCTATATTTTAGTATCGTTAAAACATGCCTCCCAAAAAGAAGCGAAAAAAAGACCAGCACGTCGTCGTGTGCCAGTTAGGTGGATTCGACGTTCCACCCGAATCCGAAGACAAAAACGTCACGCAGCTACTAAACCAGATTTGTGAATTTATATGCACACAGCATGGTACAACATGGCGCGAATCATTTTTTCAAAAGTCGTTGGCCTTTGAGTTACAACAGCGGGGCTATGACGTCAGCATGGAGGTGGCCTATCCAGTTTACTATACAAGCAGCACTGGAAAGCAAACGAGTGTGGGCAATGTGTTTGTGGATATTGAGACGCCAGAGTTTGCAATTGAGTGCAAAATTGGCAAAATCCGTGACGCTGCTGTCCACCAGTCCAATTTGTACTCGCGTATACTAAAAAAACCATGTTACCTAGTATCTGGGGGGTAGTAATGGGGCATATTGGTTGGATTTGGATTGGTCATTTGTATATCTAATGCTATGTTCATAGTAAAGAACCTGGTCATCGAGTATTCTTACCATGAGAATAGCATTATTCGTAAAAGATCACACTTTTCTGATATTTCGAAAATTAAATACTACTATAGTAAACATATGTAATAAATATAAATAAATAAATACATATATAATTATTATAATTGTTTGTTTAATAGAAAGTTTATTTTATATTTACGTAAAGCATATATCTTTGACATTTCCAACATATCGTACGCCATTGCACGTTTCACGTTGACACTTCTCACGTTTCCATTGTAATAATTGTGTTTACAGATAGAACAATTAAAGTTATTACGATTGATCCACTTAACAAAGCATTCCTCGTGACCGAAAAACATACATTCACAAGAAAACATTCGAATCAACAAACCTTCGTTGTTATTGCAAAAGTAACATCGCATCGAATTCCGTTGGAACTTTAAGAAAGAAGCTTCTTTACTTGCTTTTGATTTGACAGGCGACGGAGTATTCACAGGTGTAAAATCATCATCGGACGACGGAATATTTCCTAGATCAAAATCTACAACTATTCTTCTACGTCTATCAAATCGCAGTTGTACACACCCCATCAAGTGTTTTAAAATATTGAACCTTTTAGTTATATAGTCGTATAATATGACGGACTTTGATCGACTTTTACAGGCAAGTGGAATGGGAGAGCTCTCCAAATCTGGTTTCACTTGTTTATGGACGCTTATTTGTGCCTCACCTCGGCCTGCCGCAAGTTTGCTCCGAGAGGAGCTAATACTTCTTAAAGATGTTTTTCACATTGTGTTGGATAAAGGTAAAAGATACAAAAGCGTAATTAAAACATTAAAGCAAGAATTGGATCAACACGAAGAAGCGATCGCTGAGGTGGTGGCAATTTGCCAACAGTTAGATTGTTCAAATGAATTTAGCAAAGTCTTTGGGCCCAATAATTATTTTACCACTCGCGGTGCTGCTGGTATGTCGGAGACAACAAGACGTCGTTATCGTCAGGTGCAACAATGCTTCAATCAAACTAGATTATTAAATGGTGAGCGTCGTCATTCTACGATCAGTAGTAAGGATTCTAGGGATGTTGAACTGGTAATCAACGCATTACGGGAAGATTTACAGGGTGGTCAAGATTTTTTTAAACAATGGAATGTGTTTGGAGAAATAGAAGCATTACGTGAGGCTATAGAAAAAGAAATGAATATAACAACAGAACTGTTACACTTACAGAACTTGAATAATTTTAAAAGTCACAGGTTTGCATTTCAACGACACGGTATTGCTGATTACGATCCGTCGCAGCATTACAGGAATCAAGTTGACGCAGTTAAATCTAAGGTTCAATCGTTAGGGTTACTAAATGCCTAACTTTTGGCGCTTGGTTGCTCGTTCGCCGTCGTCATCGCTAACATCACTCTCTGCATCGCTTTCACAATCAAGCATATGTAACACGGAGAGTTTTTTCGGATAATTTGGACACATGAGTAGCAGCGGTTCGATTTTAATCATTAACTCTAAATCAATAATAATTTTTTCATTTGTAGTTTCCATTTCTATGTACCTTGTTTTTTTACACTTGTTGCTGATGTATGCATCTATCAGAACTCCTACAATTTCTTTGAATTTCTCTACGGTTGTAACTTTCTTCCTTGATATTTTTTTGACAATGGTCAATTTTTTAATGTCGTACCCTTGTTGTAGCACGGAGCATGGCACGTGAAAACTGGATATAACAATGGCTGGTTCGCCCCCGTGGGTCCTCGTAAAGAAATTGATAATGTTTGGATCAATATCCGCATCTTCCAGATTTTCCATGTGATTTTTGGTCAATTGCGTGATAATCATGCCACCAAAAGAAATACACGAAATAGGCTCCAATGCAGGCATCAACCGACGCACCGTATTTTTCAATTGAGTCAATTTAAAGTTGTAGGTGCGCCTTCTGCCTTTTGAATACACTCGAACAAAGCAGGTTTCTGGCTCCAACAACATCAACAAGCTCAATGAATAATATTTCACTTTATCGTGTTGGTAAGGGATAGTAAGATTACCAGATCGATCAATATCGTATTCGTGTTTGTGATCACCAATTGCCATGATAACATCTCCGTCCTTGACTTGCGTAAGCGGTCCACCTGAAAAGCTTTGTGTTACCAATGCACCTTTTATTGTCGTGTCTCGTAATTTTGTCACCGCATACGCATCAATTAATTTTGTACCAATAATTCCTAGATTCGGTGGATCAATAACAAATTGGTCCTTGTTCCAGTAATGTTTCAACATCTTGTTGACATTGTGCCATTCTACTGCCAATGTAATTCCTTCCGAGTCTTCAAACGAGGCAGCACAAATTCCGATGCAAATTCCTGCGTCATCAAATAATGGACCACCTGAATTTCCCCCGTTGATTGACGCATTGACTTGTAAGTAATGTTCATGCTTACCAGACAATTTCCCTGAAGAAATGTGACAGTCGTGGCTATCGTGTGGATATCCAATTGCAATAACCGATTTTGCCAATTCAATATTGGTATTGACTGGTTTCGACGACACCTTTACGTACGGTATGGTTTTGAATACATCCGCAAACGTTTGTCCTATTTCCAATTCCAAATGCGTATTTTTCTCGGCGGAGACTTCTACAATAGCAAAGTCAAGCGATCTGCAAGCCACAATGACTTCACCCCACAACTGGGTATCACCAAGATGCGGGAACGAAATATTGATGCGTCGTGTGGAGCAACCTTCGACAACGTGAGCATTGGTTATCATGTACCTATTTTTAGCCATCTTTTTCGGCAAGTATAAATCCTTGCAACGTATAAAGAAACCACTACCCGTGACCTGTTCATCGGCCCCATTTAAAATACTAAACGGCTCACTAGCATCAATTTCGTTGTTTAAGCACGTTAACTTCCCTACGGCCTTTTTATAGTTTTTGGAAACACTTAAAATTGCAGAATCAGTCATGTCAATGATCAAAGATAAGTTGGTTTCTTACAACCGTGAGTTACATAATATACTCACGGAACAAGACCGCAAAAAAATTAACCAAGTTTTGACTTCGTTTTCCAACACGCGTAAATCGGTACCCAAAATATCAAAAGACACTACCCCGAAAGACAAAGGAGCACCGCATATATCCGACGTGACCGTGCACGACGAATTCAAGTTTGAAAACATGCCAGAAGAGTTTGACGAAGTTCCACATTTGTTATTGTTCCGAACCCATTTTTCGGCGATGATAAGCTACAAAGCCACTGGTACGCTGATGCATATACAAGAATTGTGCACCATGAGTGGGATAAGCAACGTCGTCCATACCGCCATCAATACTACCTTATGCAGATTAAGCGGTTCTTTTGATAAAGGTGGCATGGTAAAAAGTGTTATTTTTTATTTAGAAAAACAGAACAACGATTCATTTTGTGTAAAAGAATGTATATTTAAAGGGTCGAAGAATTTGTAACATGAAAGAATGCACAGTATGTTTAGAGATTGTAATGGTAAATGAACAGTGTGAAGTCTGTCAATGGAAAAGCTGTGATACTTGCAGAGCAGAATGGGCAAAATACAACAATACGTGCCCTGGTTGCCGTACCGAATTGTTTCCAAGGGAAGAACTACCACCAACCCCAACTGATACCAGAATATCCTTTTTAGTAGTTTGCAGGATCCTGTTTATCGCCATTGATGTATGCTTGTTTTTTGTACTATTTGGCTTGTTTACCATTTTACTAGTAGAAGATTCAAATTGCGATTCCGAAGAGTATGCGTGCGAAGGGTTTGACTTTATGGTCATGTTTGTAATAGTATGTGCCTTGTTTTCTTTCCGTACCGTCCTGCATAAGTGGATCATGAACTGCTGTGTAGTAAACATCGATAATGTTGCTGTGGGCTTTGTCGAATTAGAGGACGATAGCAGCGAAGATGCAGAAGTTTAGATGGTTTCGCAAATACAAATTGTTATTTTTTTCCTATATCTGTTTTTTTCAAGTGTTTTCAAGTCATGTCGTTGAAAGAAAATTTAATCCCGACCTCTACCTCCTTACCATTACACAACACCCTTTTCAAAAAACGTAAGCCTACACAGAGCTTATGGAAAGTGAAACAGAATCGATTGCCCACTGAACCCATTCTCGACGCTTCTAAAAAAAGATACAGCCTTTTCCCCATCCAACACAATGATATTTGGATGATGTACAAGAAAGCCGAAGCAAGTTTTTGGACCTTTGAGGAAATTGATTTAGGTGGAGATCGAATGGACTGGCCAAAGCTTACACAAAACGAACAATTCTTTATCAAAAAAGTATTGTCGTTCTTCGCAGTGTCGGACGGCATTGTCAACGAGAACCTATTGGAAAACTTTGCGGGAGAAGTGCAATACCAAGAAGCTCGTTGTTTCTATGGTTTTCAAATTGCAATCGAAAATATCCATGCGGAAACCTATTCCCAATTGATAGACTCCTTTGTCAAAAATAAACAAGAGAAATTGAAATTATTTGATGCCATTGAAAACGATGCATGTATTAAGAAAAAGGCAGAATGGTGCTTCAAGTACACCAATCCAGAAACGGCATCGTTTGCTGAGCGAGTGATTGCATTTGCGGCGTGTGAAGGTATTTTTTTTAGTGGGTCCTTCTGTGCCGTGTTCTGGTTAAAGAAACGGGGATTGATGCCTGGACTATGCTTTTCAAACGAATTGATTTCAAGAGACGAGGGTTTACATTGTGATTTTGCGTGTTTGCTTTACAATGAAAAATTAAAACAGAAATTACCAAACGACGTCGTGCAAACCATCATTAAAGAAGCAGTCGACATTGAATGTGAATTTATCGATAGCTCCTTGCCTGTCAATTTAATAGGCATGAACTCGGTAACCATGAAACAGTACATCCATTTCGTTGCGGATCGCTTGTTACTTGCATTGCATTGTGATAAAGTATACAACACAAGCAACCCATTCCCATGGATGGAATTGATCAGCTTGCAAGGCAAAACAAACTTTTTTGAAAAGAGAGTAGGAGAGTACAGCAAAGCTGGTGTAGGGGTGAACGCTGAGGAGCAACAATTTAAATTAGATATTGATTTTTAAAGTTTTAGTTTTGCAGATACTATTTACTGCTTCTCTACTTCAATACTTGCTACCGCAGCAGCTACTGCTCTTCGGATAGCACCTCTAGATCCGTAATCATCGTTAACATAATTCGCATCGTATTTTTCCAAAAACGCCTCGGCATCAAACTCAGGTGGTTCGTGCCATACTAAAGTGTAAATAGCTTTTGCAATGGCGTGCAACGCTTCCTTTTTAGTTTTCTTGACCACTTTCAACTCCTCGATCTCCCCATCTGCCTCCTCAAATTCAGCAGTTGCTTCCCAAAAAACAGGCAATATCAATACATACGTATCGGGTTCCATGGTCTCCAATGTCCATTCATTGTCCACGTCATCGCCATTCTCATACTGCAATTTGATCACCTCATCTTGCATCCCAGTAAATATTTTTTTTAAACCAAACTTTGCCTCCATTTCCACGTACGGACCTTGATCGATTAACCCATCATCGTCCACGTTACAAGATCTCCAAAATTGAATGTACTCCGCTTGTGCTTTTTGGATTGCTTCCACTCGCTCAGCGCGTAATTCCTCCTCTGTTGCACCTTCGTAATCGCTTTGTTTATTCGTTTGCATCGTCACGCAATATTTTAAAACACTTATACCTTAAATTTACACACTAGGGATTTTTTATCTCTGTACTGTTCGCTATTATTTTTCATAAGGACAAGGCCTATGTATGCAATTACTAAAAACAAGGATCCTAAGTATGCCCCTCCTCCCCCAAGAAACAAACTGACAATTGCAATCGTCAACAATATCAATTCTTTTTGAAGGGTAGTTTCGTA
>Ga0315315_10004400_pt1 | contig 12983 bp, 16 predicted proteins | sample M140m3416metaG_FD_203699 | JGI IMG/M metagenome (GOLD analysis project Ga0315315, IMG submission 203699) | Ammonia-oxidizing marine archaeal communities from Monterey Bay, California, United States - M1 40m 3416 | ecosystem: Environmental > Aquatic > Marine > Intertidal zone | place: USA...
AAAGGTGGAGCGCCTTTTTTATCTTTTGGAATTGGAATATTATTTTTTTTAGCATATTTGATTAAGTCCGCTCTAGATTGTAGTTTCCACTCTCTCCATGGCGCAATGGTTTTAATTTTTTTTCCACCAAAAAAAGCATAACCAAGTTCAAACCTGACTTGATCATTACCTTTTCCTGTAGCTCCGTGAGATACTGCGTAAGCTTTAAATTTTTTTGCAATAGCTATTTGTCTTTTAGCTATCAGAGGTCTAGCTATTGAAGTGCCGAGTAAGTAGACACCTTCATAAACAGCGTGTGCTCTTATCATTGGAAATACATAATCTTTTACAAATACATTTTTTAAATCTTCGATTATAATATTTTTGACCCCTAGACGTTTTGCGTTGGTTATAATTTTTTTTCTATTAATTTCTTGGCCGATGTCTGACGTGTAAGCAATTACTTCTGCGTCATAATTTTCTTGTAACCATCTTAGAATAATTGAAGTATCTAATCCGCCTGAATAAGCTAATACAATTTTCCTCATTTAGCCGCAGGTTTTTTTTGCGGTGTTATATGCTTTTGTAAACCCCATCATTGAATAATGATCAGTAGTTTCCGCACCTTTCGTTGTTCTAGCTTTAACGATAAGATTTGTTGCTCTTTTCATTAATTTAATAAAATTTTTTTCCTCTTGATCATCTAACAGCCAAGCGAAATTTTTTTGTGAGAAAAAAGAATATCTTTTTTTACCTGAGCTAGCAGTAACAGTAGAACTTTTATAATCGTGGCCACTTGTAACGCTAACTTCATCTTTAATGCTTTCACCAGGTCTGAATGTCACAAACAGTTTAGATTGCTCCCTCTGAATTGCTCCTGGAGCTCTTTTTGTAGGAACAGTTTGAGCAAAACAAATTTTACCTTTTTCTGTTTCTGCAACAAAACTTTCCCAATTTTTATATTTACCAGTTGATCTTGGCGTATTAGCAAAGGCGCTAAAAGAAAAAATTACGAGAGTAATTAAAAGAAATATTTTTTTGACCACCATAATTCGTTTTTATACTAAATTAATTTGATTTCAACGCTCGATTAAGGCGATGGATTTGGGTTGTTGTTGTGAATTTCATTAACTCTTTCCATCATTTCATCGGTAAATTCTATGTTTATGCTTTCAACGTTTTCTTTAAGTTGATCCATTGTGGTTGCTCCAATAATATTACTTGTTACAAATGGTCTAGAATTTACAAAAGATTGAGCTAGCTGAACCATTGTTAGATTAAACTCTTTAGCAAGGTTAAAATATTTATCATAGGCTTCCATTGCCAAAGGATTCAAATGTCTCTCCCAACCTTTAAAAAGTGCCATTCTTGAATCTTTAGGCATTTTTCCATTTCTATATTTGCCAGATAATCCTCCTGCTGCAAGAGGATAATAGACGAGTAAGCCACATTTCTCCCTAATAGAAATTTCTGACATACCTATTTCGTAAGTTCGGTTCACTAAATTATATGGATTTTGTACTGACATCATTCTTGGAGCACCTTTATTTTTTGAGATTTCAAGATATCTAGATAATCCATAAGGTGTTTCATTAGACATTCCAATATTTCTGATCTTTCCACTTTTTATGTATTTTTCTAAAGCTTCAAGTATACTTTCAAAACTATTCCAATTTCCCTCTTTATTATTAAAAAGATAGTCTCTTCTTCCAAAGAAGTTTGTAGAACGTTCAGGCCAATGTAGTTGATATAAGTCAATATAATCTGTTTTTAATCTTTTTAAGCTACCATCAATAGCTTCGCCAATTTTCTTTTCATCAAAATTATTACCTCCACCTCTTATCCATTCACATCCTGGCCCGGCAACTTTGGAAGCTAAAATAATTTTATCTCTGTTTTTTCTTTTTTCAAACCAATTGCCAATCATTACCTCTGTTTTGCCGTAAGATTCAGAAGTTGGCGGCACAGAGTAAATTTCTGCAGTATCAAAAAAATTTATTCCTTGCGATACTGCGTAATCCATCTGCTCAAAAGCATCTTTTTCAGTATTCTGAGTACCCCATGTCATGGTGCCGAGGCAAATTAAACTCACATCAATATCTGTAGTTCCAAGTTTTCTAAATTTCATAAAAATTAATATTAATGGCTCTTTTTTAGGTCAATTTTTGACTATTGAAAAGTTTTTAAAAAAACATATATATAAAGTATGGAATTTAACAAACAAACATCAACTGTAAGATCATCCGCTTCTGAAGCAATTATAGATCAGGGTTTACGTTCTTACATGCTCAAAGTCTATAACTACATGGCTTCTGGTGTTTTATTGACAGGTTTTATAGCTCTAGCATTTTTTAAAATGGCAGTTGTAACTTCAAGCGAAGGGCAGATCGTTGGTTTAACAAACTTTGGAAATACAATTTACGCTTCAGGACTTAAATGGGTGATCATGTTGGCTCCTTTAGCAGTAGTTTTCTATATGAGTTTTGGAATTGCAAAAATGTCCGCAGCTAAAGCTCAAACTACATTTTGGATATTCGCAGCATTGATGGGAGCATCGCTATCATCAATATTTTTAATATACACTGGAGCAAGCATAACTAGAGTTTTCTTCATAACTGCTGGAACATTCGGTGCAATGAGTATCTACGGCTATACTACTAAGAGAGATTTAACAAAATTAGGATCTTTTTTAATTATGGGTCTTTTTGGAATTATAATTGCATCATTGGTAAATATTTTTATGAAATCTACAATGATGTACTTTGTAATTTCTATAATTGGTGTATTAGTTTTTGTGGGTTTAACAGCTTATGACACTCAAAAAATAAAGAACATGTATTTAGTAAGTGATAGTGGAGAGATGATGGGTAAAAAAGCTGTCATGGGTGCTCTAACATTATACTTAGACTTTATAAATCTATTTATAATGCTTTTAAGACTTTTCGGTCAAAGAAGATAATTATTTAACTAATTTTAATTTATTCCAACTAGTTTTACTTATCAGCTGATTTAAGTTTTCAGATTTTTTTAGAATTGTTCCGTTTTTATCCTTGATGAGATATTTTTCATTAAAATATCTTGGTTTAAGGTTTTTTAAAATTCTCAAGACAGGTTTCTCAGAAGCTCTTTGGTAAACATCGAATGAAACTTCTTTTATACCAGAAGTAAACGAATAATCTTTCCATGAACCGTTTGAAACCATTTTTGCATATAAATTTAAGATACTTTGTAATTCTTTTTTAATAAAAAATTTTTCTTTTTCACTTCTTTTAGACTCATTATTAATTACTAGTCTTATTTTATTCATAACTTATACCTATTTATTAGCGGCAACTGCATTGCAGTAAAAATTATTGTAATTGGCAACATTCCCCAAACTTTAAAATTAACCCAAGTTGCTTCGGGCTGAGTTCGCCAGACAATCTCATTTAATAATGCTAAAAATATAAAAAAAAAAGCCCATCTTGAATTAAGTTTTCCCCATCCTTCTTCGTTTAATTGAAACGCGTTCTGCAAAAATAGTTTTAAAAAATTTCTATTGAAAAAAGATTTACTAATAAGAAGAATAGCTGCAAATATTAAATTTACTATTGTTGGTTTCATGTAAATAAAAATTGGATTATTAAAATATAATGTCAATCCACCAAATAATGAGATCACTACAGCACCAATTAACGGTACATATGGAATTTTTTTTTCAACAAAATACATGATAGCCACTGCTATTAATGTTGAAATTATTAATGGAGGAATAGCTGCACTTAAGTTATTGCCACTTTTATAGTAAATAGTAAAAAAAATTAATAATGGGCCAAAGTCTGTAATAAATTTCAAAAACGACTTATTCACAAACAATTATTAGCATATAATAAAATTTTATTAAATTAGATATTGATTTCTGAATAAAAATTACTAACTATTTGATATGGGCGCTAATAATACAGCTAAATTTTCAATCGGTGAAGTCGTTAAACACAGGCACTTCGATTTTAGGGGCGTCATTTATGACGTGGATTTTGAATTTAATAATTCAGAGGAATGGTATCAGTCTATCCCGAAGGAAGTGAGACCAAGAAAGGATCAACCATTTTATCATTTACTTGCTGAGAGCAATGACGTTACTTATGAAGCGTATGTTTCTGAACAAAATCTTCTTTTGGATCAATCAAAAGAACCAGTTAAGCACCCGCTTATAGAAGAGATCTTTTCAGGAAAAAAAGGCTCAAGTTACCACAAAATATCCAACTAATATTTACTGCCTAAAATTTAACAATTTTTATTCAAATCTCAGACACAGAGAATCTATAAAAGTTTAATGTTTTAACCCAATTGAGAATAAACTACTTTAGTTATACTCCCTCTAATTCTCAGTTGGGTCCATAATATAACTTCACATAAAAAAAATATTATAGTAGTTAAAGTCTGATGTTTAAAATTATAAACCTAAACAATATATTTTATTGGATTGAGAAATTAATTGGATTTATTAATTCAATCTTTTTTATTTTACTCTTAGTTGCACTTTCCTTCGCTTTAATTTTTTCACCGCCTGATTATTTGCAGGGAGACAGTGTAAGAATAATGTATGTACATGTTCCTTCAGCATGGATTGGTTTAGCTTCCTTTTCTTCAATTGCTATATTATCCACTGCGCATTTTATTTTTAAAATTAAAAATATTAAATTAATAACTAAAAGCATCGCTCCGGTAGGATTGATGTTTACCTGTATAGCATTAGTTACAGGCTCTATTTGGGGACAACCAACATGGGGAACATGGTGGGCTTGGGATGCTCGAATAACATCAATGTTAATCCTTGCTCTTTTTTATATTGGATTTATTTCAACTCACAAATTCATTCCAGATGAAAACAAAGCAAACAAAATTTCTAGTATTATCGCGATAATAGGGTTAATCAATATTCCTATAATTAAGTACTCTGTTGATTGGTGGAATACACTTCATCAACCCGCCAGCATTAAGTTAACTGGAGAGAGCTCAATCCATTCTTCTATGTTAATGCCATTATTGCTAATGTTTTTTGTCTTAATATTGTATTGTGCGCTAATTTTTCTAATGAAATACAAGACAGAAATCATTAGAATAAAGAAAAAAAACTTAAGAAGATTATGATACAAAATTTTTTATCAATGGACGGTTACGGTTTATTTGTATGGGGGTCTTTCGCGATTACTTTTATTGCTTGCGGATTGCTTTACTACAGAACATTCAAAACACTTAAAAAGCACGAAAGAGATTTTGTGAAAGAGATTAACGAGCTTTCATCTGAGAGAAAGAAAATAGTTATTGAGAATTCTAAAGTAGCTTCACAAATTTTATCCTCATCTAGCAAAACTATTTAAAGCATTTAATGCTCCCAAAAAAAGTAAAAAAAAGAGCATCACTCTTGGCCATAACGTTACTAGTATCAGTAACAGGAATTTCTTTTATACTTCAATCATTAAACAAAAATATTTTATATTTTAAATCTCCTACAGATATAAAAAATAATCAAAATATTAATTTTGATAAAAAAATTAGAGTAGGTGGAATGGTTAAAAAAAATTCATTAATAATTAAAGAGGAAGAAATAAAGTTTATAATCACTGATTTTAATAATGAGCTTAATATTAGCTTCAGCGGTACAGTTCCAAATTTATTTTCAGAGGAAAAAGGTGTTGTAGCTGAAGGTAAATTACAAGATAAAACTTTTTTTATAGCTGATAGAATTTTAGCAAAACATGACGAAAATTATATGCCTCCTGAATTAAAAGATATGATGAAAAAAAATGCTAAGTAATCTAGGAAATATATTATTATTTTTAAATGTAATCTTAAGTTTAGGTATCATTTATACTGCTAACAGAAATATTAAAATATCTGAAGTAATAGATAAAAAAATTTATCAACTAAGTTTAATCCAGAGTACCTCAATAATTATTTGTTTTTTTGTTTTGGTAGCCGCTTTTATTGTTTCAGATTTTTCTTTAATCACCGTTTATCAAAACTCGCATTCTTTAAAGCCTTTATTCTACAAGATCGCAGGTACATGGGGAAACCATGAAGGAAGCTTATTGCTTTGGACCATCATCCTCTCAATATTTTCTTTTTTATTTTTAGTCTATAACAAAAATCATCCAAAAAAATTTAGACTTTTAACTTTAATAATTCAAAACATATTAATTCTTGGTTTCCTTTTTTTTATTCTTTTTAATTCAAATCCTTTTAGTAGAATTTCTCCAATTCCATCAGAAGGCTTAGGTTTAAATCCAATATTACAAGATCCCGCTTTAGCTATTCATCCGCCTCTTCTTTATGTAGGTTTTGTTGGTGCATCTATTTATTTTTCAGCAGCAATAGCATCTCTAATTACTAATTATTCAGAAAAATCATTTTCTCTTTCTATAAAAAATTGGGTTTTAATATCTTGGTGTTTTCAAACACTTGGAATTCTTGTTGGTTCTATATGGGCTTATTATGAATTGGGTTGGGGCGGCTTTTGGTTTTGGGATCCAGTAGAGAATGCTTCTTTGTTACCTTGGTTTGCCATGACAGCTTTATTTCATTCATTAATTGTATTCGAAAAAAGAAACCTATTTTATTTTTGGGTAATAATCCTCTGTTTAACTACTTTTACTTTAAGTGTTACAGGAACTTTTTTAGTAAGATCTGGTATTTTAAATTCTGTTCATACATTTGCGAGTGACCCAACTAGGGGAATTTATATATTAATATTTTTAAGTTTAATGATATTTGGATCTATTTTTCTCCTCTTTCAAAAGTATAAAAAAGAAAATTATGATTTAAACCGGAACAGCAAAGAAACATTCATTTTAGTTAATAACTGGTTTATGATGTTTTACCTAATTACTGTTTTGCTAGGAACTATTTATCCAATTTTTACTGATGCTTTAACAGATAATAAAATTTCGGTAGGCCCACCTTTTTACAATGCAATTATATTTCCGGTAGTTGTTGTATTTCTCCTATTTATGGCTTTAGGTCCCAAAACCAAATGGATAAAAAACAAATTTAAAAACATTAGAATTTATTTTCTTATACTAACCGGTGCGATTGGTTTAAATTTAGCAATAATATTTTTCTTTAAAAGCTATTCTCTTTTATCTAATTTTATTATTATCAGCGCTTTATTTTTGATTATTTCCTCTTTAATGGATATAGCAAAAACTCTAAAAAAAAATAAATTCGATTTTGCTAGAATTATTTCACATGCATCTTTTGGTTTTTTAGTTTTATTTATTGGATTGAACGATATTTTTTCTATAGAAAAAGATTACAATATTAAGTTGGGGGAAACCAAAAAATTTGAAAATTATTCAATTAGATTGCAAAATTTAGATTTAAAAAGTTTCAAAAATTATCAGGCAGTTATTGGAATATTAGAAATTAAGAATATAGACACAAATCAAATAAATATTTTAAATCCAGAAATCAGAATTTATGATAAGCCTAAAACCTTAACTTATGAGGCAGCCATAAAAACTAGCTTGATAAAAGATTATTATTTGACCATGAGCAATATTGATAGATCAGATTATTATAATATTAAATTTCAAAAAAAACCATTAATGACCTGGATTTGGATCTCGGTGATTATGATTGTTGTTGGAGGGTTTGTAAGATTATTTAGTAATGCAAAAAATAATTAAGATAACAATATCACTCATTTTTTTGTTTGTTATAGGCATATTTTACATAAGCCTGACGAGAGAGACAAATTACAATACTTCAAGTTTAATAAATAAAGATACTCCGGAATTTAAAGTTATTTCTTTCGATGAAACCAATTTTTACACAAGGGACGATATAAAAAAAAATGATTTTACATTAATAAATTTTTGGGCGTCGTGGTGCGCGCCCTGTAAAATTGAACATCCTGTATTAATGAAGTTAGCCGAAGCAAAAAGTTTAATGATTTTAGGTATCAATTTTAAAGATAAAAATACTCAAGCCAAAAAATTTCTAAATGAACTAGGTAATCCATATGATTTACTAGCGAAAGACAAAAATGGCAAGCAGTCGGTGAGATTTGGTGTTTATGGGATTCCAGAAAGTATATTAATAAATAAAGATTTAACAATTATTCAAAAATTTGTAGGACCGCTATCCATTAACGATTATAATAATATTATTCAAATCATAGAGTGATCATGAAATTAAATTTATTTTTATTTTTATTTTTATTTTTTTCAAAAATTACTTTTGCTGTAGAAAAGAATGTTGATCCGAATTTAATTCACAAAAATTTACGTTGTTTAGTCTGTCAAGGACAATCTATTTCAGATTCTAATTCTGATTTTGCTCAAACAATAAAGTTAGTTGTTAAAGATTTAATTGATGAGGGCAAAACAGAAGAGGAAATTTACACATTTATGTCTGATAAATATGGCGACTGGATTGTGTTTAAACCTCAATTTAATATTCAAAATTCCTTGTTATGGATTTTGCCTTATATTGTCCTAATTTTTGGAGGTTTTTTCATTTTTTCTTTTGTAAAAAGAAGACAATAAAACACCAAAGGAAACTGTACATATTAAACATTTAGTTGTATTTTTTTGTATGAAATCCAAATTACTCATAAGTCTATTTTTTTCATTTTTGGCGTTTTCCTATGTGAGTGCCGATGAGGGAGATTCAGACATCTCACTCTACACCGGTACTTTTGATGTAATAGATAAAGAGGGCGATGATCAAACCACTTTATTTGGAATTGAACATAAAAATCCAAACTTATTTAGAGACACTTTTCTTGGAAAGTTTAAACCTGTTACTGGTGCTTTTATGACAGGAAATAGTTCTGTTTATTTTTACACAGGCATTGAAGGACAATATGGAATTGGTCCTTTAAAAATTCTACCAAGTTTCGCTCCCGGTTATTACGAGAAAGGCGATGGAAAGGATTTAGGTAGTGTACTAGAGTTTAAAAGTGAAGTTAAGATAGGTCTTGATATTTTTGAAAATTCAAATTTAAGTTATAGTTACAGCCATATTTCTAATAATGACTGGGGTGAGACAAATCCAGGAACAGATAATCAACATATAACTTTTTCTAAAAACTTTTAACTATAATGAGCTTAAATGATTGTTATAACTTTAATGATTTTAGAAGATTAGCAAAAAAAAATTTACCAGCTCCTATCTTTCATTATATTGATGGCGGGTCAGATGATGAAGTTACACTAAAAAGAAATACCGAGTCATTCTTGAAATGCGATCTTGTTCCAAACATTTTAGCTGGAGTTGGAGAACCAGATCTTTCCACAAAAGTTTTTGGGCAAAAAATAGACATGCCATTATTTTTATCTCCAGTTGCAATGCAAAGGCTATTTCATCATGATGGTGATAAAGCTAGCGCCAGAGCAGCAGAAAAATTTGGAACTTTTTATAGCATGTCTACTATGGCAACATCATCAATAGAGGAAATTTCAAATATATCTGGTGGACCGAAAATGTTTCAAATATATATTCACAAATTAAAAGGTTTAACAGACAACCTTATTGATAGATGTAAAAGTTCTGGTTTTAAATCAATGTGTCTTACAGTTGATACAGTTACTGCTGGTAATCGAGAAAGAGATCACTATTGGGGATTTACGACACCACCTAAACTAACTTTAAAAAGTATTCTAAGCTTTATGAAACGTCCAGGTTGGACATTTAATTATTTAACTCATGAAAAGTTTCAGATGGCGAATGTTAAAGATTTTACTACTAAAGGCACAAGCATAGCGAAAGGTGTAATGGAATATATAAATGAACAATACGACCCAGCAATGAGTTGGAAAGATGCTGAATATTGTATTAAGCGATGGAAGGGTCCATTTGCAATAAAAGGCTTAATGTCAGTGGAAGATGCTATGCGTGCAGTTGATATTGGAGCTTCAGCAATTTTACTTTCTAATCATGGAGGAAGACAGCTAGACGGTTCTAGATCTCCATTTGATCAGCTGCCAGCAATAAGAGAAGCTGTTGGTGACAAAATTGAAATAATTTTAGATGGAGGAGTTAGAAGAGGAACACATGTAATAAAAGCCTTATCTTTAGGAGCAACTGCATGTAGTTTTGGTAAAGGTTTTTTATTCGGATTAGGAGCTGGTGGTCAAGCTGGAGTGGAACAGGTTTTAAAAAGAATGAAAGAAGAATTACGAAGAGACATGATTTTATTAGGTTGTAAAAGTATAAAAGAATTAAATAGCTCAAAAATTGCATACAGGTGATGCAATATGCGAGTTTGAAAATGCATTAATAATAAAATAAGTTTTAACTATGAAATTAGCAAAAAATTTAGAAAGACTTGGAACCGAAACAGCTTTTAGTGTCTTAGCCGAGGCAAAAAAATTAGAAGCTCAAGGCAAAGAAATGATACATTTAGGTCTAGGTCAACCTGATTTTAAAACTCCAAAACATATTGCTGAAGCTGCAAAGAAAGCAATAGATGATGGTCATCACGGATATGTTTTAGCTAATGGGACTTTAGAGTGCAGACAAGCTGTAACGCGTAAAATAAAATCTCTTTACAACAAAGATGTTAGCCCTGAGAGAGTTATGATTATGCCAGGGGGCAAACCAACGATGTATTTTGCTATATCAATGATTGGTGAGTCTGGATCAGAAATAATTCACCCTACTCCTGGATTTCCAATTTACGAGTCCATGATAAACTATACGGGAGCCAAACCAGTTCCTTATGATTTAACAGAGGACAAGGATTTACAATTTGATCCAGAAAAAATACTTTCTTTAATAACAGATAAAACTAGACTTTTAATTTTAATAAATCCAAATAACCCAACAGGCAGTTTTGTAGAAAAGACTAAAATTGATTTTCTAGCAGAAGGATTGAAAAAATATCCTCATGTAGCAATTTTAAGTGATGAGATTTACAGTAGACAAATTTATGACGGAAAAGAAATGCCGACATTTTTTAATTACCCTGATCTTCAAGATAGATTAATTGTTTTAGATGGATGGAGCAAAGCTTATTCAATGACTGGTTGGAGAATGGGATGGAGCGTTTGGCCAGAAAAATTAATTCCGCATATTACAAAACTTGCAATCAACAGTTTTTCATGTGTAAACGCACCTTCACAATTTGCTGGTATTGCAGCTTTAGATGGTCCGGATGAACCTATTCATGAGATGATGCAAAAGTTTGATGAAAGAAGAAAACTAATTCACAAAGGTCTTAACGATTTACCTGGTGTAACTTGCAGTATGCCAGGGGGTGCATTTTATGCGTTCCCAAATGTAAGCGGTACGGGTATGAATGGATCTGAGTTTTCAAAAAAAAGCATGCATGAAGCTGGAGTTGCAATTGTGCCAGGAACCGCTTTTGGTAAAACATCTATCGATTTTGTAAGGTTCAGTTTTGCCGCATCAAGAGATAATATTCAAAAAGCGCTCGAAAAAATTGAAAAAATGCTCAAGTGAGATATTTAAGTATTTTGACCATAAACAATTAAAATTATAAAGTAAATTTATGAGTAGTTTAAAAATGCCTAAAGTTGATAGTTCAATTTTATCTAAAAAAGATAAAATTATCTCTGATATTGAAAAAATTATTGATCCAAAAAATGTTTTATCACACACAGATGAAATCAGACCTTATGAAACTGATGCTTTAGCAGCTTATAAGCAGGCTCCATTGTTAGTCGTTTTACCTGAAACAGTTAAAGAGGTAAGTGAAATTCTGAAATATTGTAATGAGAATAAGATCAAAGTGGTCCCAAGAGGTGCAGGAACTGGTTTATCTGGAGGATCGCTTCCATTAGAGGATTGTATTTTATTGGCGATGGGAAAATTCAACAAAATTTTAGAATTAGATTACGAAAACAGATGTGTGGTTACTCAGCCTTGTGTAACTAATTTAGCTATAACACAAGCAGTTCAAGATAAAGGTTTTTATTATGCACCTGACCCATCAAGCCAAATAGCATGCTCAATTGGAGGTAATGTTGCTGAAAATTCAGGCGGTGTTCACTCTTTAAAGTATGGAGCAACAACAAATAATTTATTAGGTATCGAGGTCGTCCTTATGGATGGAACGATAACAAGATTTGGCGGTAAAGCTATGGACGCAGAGGGTTACGATTTTCTTGGATTGATGACAGGCTCGGAAGGTTTACTAGGTGTAATAACAGAAGTAACAGTAAAAATTTTAAGAACACCCGAAGTCGTCAAAGCAGCGTTAATTGGATTTCCTACAATTGAAGATGCTGGAAATTGTGTTGCAGAAATTATAGCTCAAGGTTGCATCCCAGCAGGAATGGAAATAATGGACAAAGCTTTAACAAAAGCAACAAATGATTACTCTAAAGCTGGCTACCCGACGGATGCCGAAGGAATGATGATAGTGGAGTTTGATGGCACAGAGCACGAAGTTAATGCATATATAGAAAAAGTAAAAAATATTGCAGAAAAAAATAATTCCTCAAGTTTAAAAATAAGTAAATCTAATGATGAAAGATTAAAATTTTGGGCAGGAAGAAAAGCTGCATTTCCAGCTTGTGGAGTTTTAGCACCAGATTATATGTGCATGGATGGATCTATACCTAGAGGTAAATTAGCAGAAGTTTTAAACGAGATAACGAGATTATCAAAAAAATATGACTTGCCCGTTGCAAATGCTTTTCATGCAGGAGATGGAAATCTTCATCCTCTAATTATGTTTGATGCAAATGATCCTGAGGAACTTAAAAAATGTGAAGAATTTGGTGCAGATATATTAAAATATTGTGTGAAAGTTGGTGGAGCTTTAACCGGAGAACATGGAGTTGGAATTGAGAAAAGAGAATTAATGTGTGAAGCATTTAATGATAAAGATATTCAACAGCAACTTACAATTAAAGTTGCATTAGATCCTAATTCTCTTTTAAATCCTGGAAAGGTATATCCAATTCTTAGAAAATGTGCTGAGGAAGGAAGGGTTCATGTCCATGGAGGAAAAACAAAATTCCCAGACATTCCTAGATTTTAATCAGAGT
>Ga0315315_10004401_pt1 | contig 12983 bp, 9 predicted proteins | sample M140m3416metaG_FD_203699 | JGI IMG/M metagenome (GOLD analysis project Ga0315315, IMG submission 203699) | Ammonia-oxidizing marine archaeal communities from Monterey Bay, California, United States - M1 40m 3416 | ecosystem: Environmental > Aquatic > Marine > Intertidal zone | place: USA...
GTTTCTACTATAGCATACAAATTATTATCATATTTTTGTATTTTTAACGGTTCGGCGGCTGTTAATATTTGACTATTAATTTTATCTTTTTTTGATTTACTATTAAACTCTTTTCTTTCTTGATTGATTGAATCCGATTTTCTTTGAACTATACTATTAAATTCGTCACTCTTGCCTTTTAATGCTAATTTATTTGTATTCATATCCAAAACCAATTCATCATATTGTTTCCATGTTCTTATATTCTTTTTTGTAAAATCTTTGCCCATCATATAATCTGCGTAACTTTCTTCAAAATTTTTTTTTACTAAATCAAAACGAAACTTATATTTTTTTGCATCTGATATAAATTCACTTGGTGGTTTTATTCCAGTATTCACTGCTGATTTTGTCATATATAATTAATTATCATTTTAAATTAATTACATAATCTATAATATTTAGTTTCAATAGTTGTTGGTGATGGTCTTAAAATTTCGCAAACCTTATTTGGTCTCAATCCAATAGCTAAAGCAACCGGATCAAACCTGGATATTTCTGGAAACTGTGAATCCTCTTTTATATTGTAAATTTTTTTAACTTCTTCCTTCTCACTTTCCGATAAAATTCTATGAGATGGCACCATTTCGTGTTCTAAAATATTATAAAGATAATTATGAAGATTGAAAACACTGAAATATGTTTTATCTTTTTCCCAAATGTTATTCATTAGTTTTATTAAAGTATCGTTTGGCTTTTCTTTTACTATAATTATAAAATCATCCTCTTTTGTTAAAACTTCCTCTATATGATATAGATCGTCCAAATATTCATATATTTGGTTTATTCTTACCTTTCCTTGCAAATGATATTTTATATGACATCTTTTTTTCCTAGTTTCTTTTGAACCATCTTCTTTTTCAACTGTTACCATATCAGTATTATGTTCCAATAATAGATCAAGTTGTTTATTTCCAAGCATTTGCCCTATCTCATTAATACTTCGGTTTGTATAATCATCGATATCATAACCTCTTTTCTCCATCAATTCTAAAACAATATGTCTAGATTTAAAAATCTTGCTAACTGTAGAACTATTATGTGTTTTCGAATTACTCATTATTAATTTAATATTATATTAAAATTTTAAATCAATTTAGTTATATATTAATTTTAATGCCTTTTTTATCAGGATCGTTTTCTAGTTGGTCTTTTAAATCACCTTTCAAATCATCTAATGATTCCGGTTTTAATAAATCTATTCCAGATTTATCTATTCCGTCATGATGAATTACTATTGCTGGTTTCGGTTCATCATCATCGCTATCACTATCGCTTTCTATTGGTTCTGGAACATCTTTAAAACCCCCTTGTTGCTCTGGCGGTATGCCTTCTTTATCATCTTTCCAAACAACAATCTCTGGATATTCTATCATTTCTCTATTAACACCATCCATACTTTCTATAATAACATCTCCTTCCTCCTCGTCTTGGATAATTCTCCATTTTTCTCCTTCATAATTGACAAAAGAACCTATTCCCCAAACATTGTCCATATTGTTCACCAATTGTTCTATTTCTTTATCAGGTTGTCCTGTAGCAGGGTCAACTTTTTGATTAGGCATTAAATTAGCATCGTCTGTTGGACTATAATCAATATCATCAGTTGGACTATAATCAATATCATCATTTGAAACAGGCATACCCATACTATCATATGTCATTCCGGAGGTCATTCCAGACATCATACCTGATGCCATCATTGAATTATTCGTAAAACCTGAACCAAATTCACCTTCATTTCCACCAACCAATTGATTCCATGAAGCATTTGAAACATTTTCTACTGTTAATCTTTCTTCATTTTCTAATTCTATTTGTTTATACAATGCCTCAGCATCTTCTAACATTTTTTCTGAAGTTAATTTAGATTTTAAAGATTTGGCAACGACATTATAAAATCTTAGATCTCTATCTTTCAAATTTTGACTCTTTGTTAAATTCATTAAATGGTCTACATTTTGGTCAGTAATGATTCTCATTTGAACATTCATGCATTTTACTTCTTGCATTAATAATTTAAAAGCATATGGAACTCTGATAATACTAAAAGTCCTGCCATGTTTTTTAATATTATTTAAATTATGTTGACCTTCTAAGTTTTTTGTGAACTTTAATGGACCATCTGCATTAAGAGATAAAAATATATTTTTATTTTCATTATAAGCGGCTATACAACCAGTTTGATTACATATTGCCACATAGAATTCATCCCCTCTTACCATCATAGATTCTTCCAAAAAATGAGTAAGTCCATGTGCTATTACGGCATCTCTTCCCATTTCTCCTATTCTTAATCCTCCATTATTTGCTCTTCCGCCTACGGTTTGACGAGTTAAAACCTGTCTAGGTCCTCTTGCTCTATAATTAATTTTATCTTTTGGCATATGTTTTAATCGTAAATAATATGTAGGTCCAATATAAATATCTGCTTCAAGTTGTTCTCCGGTCATACCATTATACAAGACGTCATGTCCGTGTTTTTCATAACCTTCTTTAATCAAATATTTACCATATATTTTATGTTGTGGTCCTTTATTATTAAAAGCCGTGCTGTCGCCACATCCACCATATATCGTTGCAAGCTTCGATGTTATTGTTTCAACGAGATGACCGATCGTCATTCTAGAAGGCATAGCGTGTGGATTTACAATAATATCAGGAACAAGACCTTCAGCTGTAGTTGGCATATCAATAGCGTTTAATACAATACCAATAGTTCCTTTTTGACCTGCTCTTGAACAAAACTTATCTCCAATGGCGGGTGTTCTTTGGCTTCTTATTTTTATTTTAGCTATTCTTTTACCTTCTTCTCCTTGTGTTATAAAGGCTTTTTCAATAATACCTACTTCTCCTTTTTTTGGAGTGATAGAAGCATCTAGGTATTGGTCTTCTACTTCTGGGTTTTGTATTGCTTTGCCTATTAGAACTGTTTTATCATTAACGATGCTTCCTTCTTTAATTAAACCAGTCGTTTTATCCAATTTTGAATAATCAAATCCAGGTTTTTTTTGAATGACATCATTATTTTCAATGTTTAAAAAGACGGTTTTTATATCAATACCATCGATATTTTGTATTTCTTCAAATGTTTCATATACAGATATTTTTGTAGTAGCAAATAAACCTCTTTCTAATGAATCTTTATTAAGTATAACAGCGTCTTCTACATTAAATCCTGTATAACACATTATAGCAACGATAGCATTTTCACCATAAGGATGATCTTCGCAAATATAATCCCAATATCTACATTTTGTCAATGGTCTCTGACCATAATTTAAATATAACCCGGTTTTATCTACTCTGTTTCTATAATTGGTATGATAAATCGAAACTGCCTGTTTTGCTTGTCCACAAGAAAAATGATTTCTAGGGCAAGGATTATGTTCAGGAAAAATAATCATATTACCCATAATACCAAATATTAATGAAGGATGGATTTCTTCATGAGATATATGATTTTTAATGTAATGATTTAAATCATCTTTTTGCGAATGTCCTAATTTCATAGATTCTCCTTCTAACGCGTCGATATATTCAAGTACAGACGAATTAATATATAAAAGCAAATGCCATTCGTCAATATCAGGACCATCAAAATTAGGAATTTGAAGTAATTTGTATTTTTCAAGACTATCAGCAAATCCATTAACCAAGTGATTCCAAGTGATTGAATTGTTTTTGAATTTATCGATTATATCTGGTCTTTGATAACTTAAATTATCATCGATCATATAAAATAACGGTCTGCAAGGTCTTCCACCATCGGAATAAAGATTGATTTGGTTTAATTTAAAATCGAAGTTAATACAAATATATTTATCAATTATATCATTTCTTCTATATAATTTTAAATAATTAACTAAATCGATAGGTGAGATAGTCATACCAATCCATATACCATTAATAAAAACCTTTGTATATTTTGAAATAAAGAGAATAGAGCACTCTTCTAATAATTTTACACCTAATAATCGAATCAATGGGATAATAAAAGTTGGTGAAATATAATTTGAAATATTGGTAGATAGAGCGAGATGTTTATGTAAACCGATCTTACCTCCATCCGGTGAATGGACAGGACATAATAGACCATATTGAGTAGCATTTAAATATCTAGGGCCTAACATTTTTGTTCCGTCTCCGATATTTAAATTAGTTTTTCTTAATTGACATAGAGTAGCAAAATAGGACAATCTTGTTAAGTCTTGAACAATGCCAGCGCGTTTAGTATGAATTTCTGATCCCCAATCTCCTTTGAAAGCTTTGCGAAAGCCTCTTTCTACAAATCGTTCTTTGAATAAATCGTATTCAACTCTTTCTACTATAAATCTGAAATTTTCATTTTCATACGTAATACCTTTATCTTGTTGTTTCCAAAAGTATTCTTGGTCTAATACGCTATGCATACTTTTAATTTGAATTTTATAATATTCTCTGAATAACTGATATAATAAGATACCAGGGGTTTCGATTCTTTTATAGCTATACTTATCTCTATTTGTTGATTTTTCTAAACCAATATAAACATTTAATAGTCGTTTAACTATATAACCAAGATACAAAGATTTCATTTTAAAATTTAATTCGCCTATATGTGGTAAGAAATAATCCATTAGAATATGTAAAGCACTATTTTTAGTTGTTCCTTTTGTTAATAGTCCTATATAATGTAAAGCGGCGTCTTGTGTAAATATTTGACCAGCGTGATGGACAGATGGTCTAAATATTTCAATATAGTTTTTATTTTTATCTAAATCTAATAAACAGGTTTCAATGATATCTTTATCAGATATTACACCTAGTGCTCTCATAACAATAAATAATGGTACAGGTTTTCTAACATTTGGTATATTGACAACTATTTGTTTATTTGTATATTCAGCTGTTGGTGCTAATATTCTCACAGACAATGTTCTTTGAGGTTTTGAAGCATTTTCTGATACAGATTTAATTTCGGCAGCGTGACTATAAGCATCGTCTTCTTTATTTTCCTTAATATATAATACATTATTAGCTCTTCCTTCTTGGGATACTATTACTTTTTCCTTTCCATCAATAATAAAATAACCACCAGGGTCATTTCTACATTCTCCCATATTAAAACGTACTTCTGGTGCTAAATTTTTTAAAACACATCTATCCGAAAATAACATAATTGGAAATTTTCCTAGAAATTTTTTTTCAAGATACATATTATACACTTTTTTTTCAAATTTATCTAAACCTTTTTGTCCAACACTATCCGGTTTATCAACATATATTGTAAATATGATTTCAATATCATAATGTATTGTAAATTGATAAGACATATTTCTTAATCTTGCTTCGTTTGGATACATATAATGTTGTCTTGTAGAATTCTTATCATCATCATAAATTATTGGTTTTCCATAATAAATTTTATCACCGTTTTTTCCTCCGAAATACATCTCCAAATTATGTTTATAAATTTTAGTATCGTAATCTTGTTCTTTAAATAATGTAAGTGGGTTGTTACTTTTAAATATATCTTTAATACCCTCATTAAAAAATTGATTGTAAGAATCAAGATGATGCTTTATTAAAAAATTAGGATTGTCGTTAAACATTTTATTTATTGTTTTCCAAGATATTTCATCTTTGTCACTCATCTTTTATATTATAATAATAATGATTATTTTTTAATAAATATTAAAATTAAATATTTATCAAATTAAATTAAAGAACCGATTTGGGGCCATCTATCACCACCCATTTCAAAACCCTCAGCATTTTCGAAACCACTACTGACACATTTCTGTTCATTATCGTCCCATTGCATACCTTGGTCACAGTTTTGCATACCTTCTCTGTTTAGAAATGATTCGCATTCACCGTTCGTTGAATTATATGTTTGTCCTTTTGGACAAGGAATGTTAATAACTATTTTATTACCTTCTTTATAACCTTCTCTGCCTGCAAATGCTTCGCATTTTGATGTTTTTTCGTTATATGTTTCTCCTTCCGGACAAGGGTTAGAAGTAGAACCTTCTCTGAAACCTTCCATGAGGTTTGTAATTCTATTGGCAAAATTTCCTTTACCGTTAGTTACGCACATATTTGCTCCATCATCCCATATTTTACCGTCTTCACAATCTTGTTCATTCCCTTCTTCAAATCCTTCTTTAAGTGGCGAACCAGCTGGCATCATTGGTTTCTCAAAACTCTCCATATTGTCGTCATCCTCCATTGCCTCTTCTGCAAATTCTTCATCATCTATTGAATTTGCTTCTATGATACTCTCAAACCCTTCTGTTTTGATTAAGGAAAATAACAATAAACCAATCATTATAAACATACCAATTATTGGTAATAAAACTAAAGCCCACGAAACTTGTTTAAACCCTTTTTCGCATAAAAAATTTAATCCATAAGTCCAAAATAAAATATACAATGCTTTTGCTAAGAAATAATACATTGGATGACATGGAGTAGGTGCTTTAAATGTTCCAATTTGATATTCTGATTTACTACCGCAATTTTGCAATAACATTCCTAAAAATGATAATACAGAAATAACAAAATATAATTGAGCGGGTGGACATAATTTATGTATCTTATTCAAAATTTTATTCATTATACTAATAATGAAGAAAATTTTAATTAAAAAAGTTATACGCTGCCTTTATTTGCTGCTTCGATAACACCGCGATCGTGATATGATTTTACATCCGGTATTTGATGGAAATAAGCCTCGTTTTCCAATCTTTGTTCCATTGGTTTGTGACTTTCTTCCTGTGGTTTTCCACCCCATTTATGTCTAAGATTAGAGAAACTATTTCCTAAACCATAATAACCTTGCCATAAATCTCCTAATCCTAATCCTTGAGCTAAATTTGTATTACCACCACCACCAGATTGATATGGGGATGGAACTGATTGATTATTATTTGTTGAAATATATCCTCCTCTTGGAGTAGGGCCTGATAAATTATTATAAGGTTTCATGGTAAAATGTTCTCCTAAATTTTTATCATATGGGCAAGAAGAACCTCCTCTCATTCTTCTTCTTTTTCTTCTTTTTTTTCTAGAACGACGTCTTGTTTTTCTTCTTCTTTTACTTCTTCTTCTCTTAACGCGTCTTCTTGATTTTTTACCACCTTTTCTATTTCTACTTTTACAACCTCTGCTATGTCTATGTCTTCTTTTGCTTCTATTTCTTAGTACCATTTATATATTATATAATTAGAAAATTTAATATTTTTTAATTATCCCAAAATATCAACATGTGTTAGCATATGTCTTCTACAACATATTTTATTAAGGCCTAAGCTATCCATTACTAATCCTTCGGGTGTTTTTGTTGGATTTGTTGAATCTAAATATTTTATAGCATTAAGATTGTCAGTATCGTTATTTTTTAATTTCATTTCAATAACTGTCTTTTTGTAATATAGGTATTTATCTCCTAAAACTTTTCCGCACGTAAAACACTTGACTGGTATTATCATTATTATAATATTATTTATGATAATAATATTAAATCAATTTAATGTTAAATATTTTATTCATATGTTTTCCAATTAATTATACTACCATCACCGTCCTTCTTTATAGTTTGGTGTATATATCTAAAAAAGTTATTTCCTTTGGCATCTTTATTATCTTCCGGTCCTCCATCGTCGCCTTTCATACAATATGCTTCTGTTTGACCTTTTTTATTTTTACTTTCTGCCCATACACAACAATCTTGTGTAACACAAGCCGCAGCACCTCCTAGCTTTAATTTTTTGCAGTTTTTGTCTATGTCTGCTTTTTGACAAAACCCTTCTTTTTTTTTGTTTTTCTGTCCTTCATATAACACTGTTGTTACTTCACTTCTATCTTCATTTCTTTTCTTGTTTTGCTCTTCTTCATGCTTTAATTTATGAAATTGAACACCATATACTGTGACAATAATAAGCAATAAAAATAAAAACCATGTTACTAAATAAATACTAGTTCCATTTTTCTGGAAATATTCAATTAAATTTGAACTCATGATATATTATATTGATAATTTATTATGAATTTTAATTATACGGCGCAATTGGTATTACAAAACTTCTTTTTAATCCTATCCGTATAATAAGTGTTTCCATCATCTTCCATATCTGTCTTCCATTTTAACTTGTCACCCGTGCACATTAGTTTACCATCTATACGGCCAGATGATAAATATACCCCGTTACGTTTTGAACCCAAGCATGTGTTAGAGTCAACACCTTTCACGTTTAACATACTCAATAGTGTTGGTACTAAATTCTTAGCTTTGACTGCTTCTGCTGCTTTTTTTTTGTCTGATTTGCTTGCTCCTAGACCGACCGCTTTTTTGATACCTTTTCCAAAACTAAATGAAAGATTTGTATTTTTCCCCCTCCAGTTTAATTCTTGTTGGGCTTTCATCGACGTATACTCTCCGTCGCTTCCTTCAACTTCAATTTTTTTAGTCCAATCAGAGGTCTTAATATTCTTTGGTTTGACTACACTAACTCGTATCAAACTATCAACATTCCATATTAATTTTTTTTTTAGGGAAGATAATTTTCTTTTAAGTGCATTTTTTTTCTTCCTGTCTTTTTTAGTCTTTGGACTTGTCCAACTATTATTAGTTAACATATCAGAAATTTTTGTCAATGTTCCTTTATCGACTTCTGTTATTTTATCAGTATTTAATACAAATTTCCCACCTTTAAGTTTTGTTTTTGATCCTTTGCTTACTTTCCATTTTTTACCGTTCATATCAACTGTCTTTTCAACTTTAAAAATTTCAACGTATGTGAAAATCAATTGAAAAATTGTAAACATAACAGCTAATCCGAAAACAAACATAGCTATATTAAATGCTGTTTTTAATAAATTCATATGAAATATATATATATTATTTTTCTCTTGAAATTTCAACAAGTTTATATCCATCCGGTGTTTTGATTCTTTTATGGATTATTTTATTTTTTGTAACTTCAATATGACAATCTTTACAAACATTTGCTAAATTAGCTTTATGATTTTTATGATGACTACCAATAAATCCATTTTCATTTGCGTATTCTTGGGGATTTAAATGGTGAACATCAACACCTTTTTTCCCGCATAATTCACAACAACTTTTAATTTTTTTACTTGAATATCTAGTTTGTTTGATTATTAATGATGTTTTATTTAAATATTGTTCTCTAAAATAGCAGGCTCTTTCTTTAAATTTTGGTAAAAAGTTAAAGTTTTTACATATTTCAATACCGTAATGGTCAGGACCTTTACCATCTCGTAGTTTTCTATTATAAACTAAACCTTCGTATTCATTGTATGTAAAGTGTAAATGCTTCCACGTTAAATTTTTGAATTTTTTTAATTCTTTGATAGCATCTAATTCATGACAATGTGTTGCAAATATAAAACTAACTTTATCACTACAAAACTTTTCCAAACCACTGCATATAATACCAATAGCAGATGGGTGTTCTGTTCCTGAACATAATTCATCACCTAATACTAAACTATTATTGTCAGCGTGATTATATATGGAAGAAAATTCAGACATTTCAGTAGCAAACGTGCTTAAAGATTTGAATAGATTATCGTTCCCCAAAATACGAGTATACAAAGTATTATATGGTTTAAAATTGAATTTTGTAGCAGGAACATACATTCCAGCTTGCGCCATTACAACAGAAATACCAATTGATTTGATTAAAGTAGATTTACCAGAGGTATTAGTTCCATATAACAACATACCATCTGTTTTTTTACCAAGTGCAATATCATTTGTGGTGAAAACTTCATTTGTTTGTATATGCTCAACCAAAGGATGTCTTAATTCATACGCATTTACAAATGCTTTTTTGATTTTATTTTGAATAACCGGTTTACAATAATTGTATTTTTTAGAAATAAAAGCTTTATTGATAGTGATGTCAATAAGTGTTACGAAATTAACAATATTTTTGATTTCTTTATTCAATTCTAATAATTCATTTTTAATAAACTGTTTAAATTTACAAGTTTGCAGTTCGAAAAGGTTAGAATAACATTGACTGTAAGAATCATATAAGGTTGTTAATTCATGACAAACGAATTTTTTCTTACTATCTCCAGCGCTTGATAATTTTAAGTTTTTCAAGCAAACGCCAAGTTTCTTGTTTTTAAAATTATTTTCTTTGTTTTTATTATCCATAACTTTCTTAGATCTTACTGCTGTAGCTCTAAAAAAGACACCGGACTTTTCTGTTTTATGCAATTCAATTGTGTTTTCTTTACCAATAATATTTTCCATAGCAGATTTATATGTATTTAATTTTTCATTAACTTCGTTCCATTTATCTTGTTCATTATCTAAATCAGAATATACATCTCGATTGAATATAATTTCCTCAGGATCTATTTTTGAAACCTTTGCGCAGACTTCGATATTGAATTTTTTTTCCAGTAAATTAATTAGATTTTCCAAATCGTGAGCACATAATTTTTCATTTTTAAATATGATATATGATTTTAGTTTTTTATCAGAGTGTATTATTTTATTGATATGTTTTATACATTGAAAGCTTTGCCAAAGCTTTGAAATATCCATAGGGTTGGATTTATTCATAACAAATTTTCTATATAATTTTTCAATATCGGAAATGTTCATTAATATATCACGAATACTATTAATATAAGAATCTTTTTTCAACACGTGTTCTATAGCATTATAATCTTGTTTAAGAATATTGATATCAACAGTGGGAGATACGAGCATGTTTTTAAATTCTCTTTTACCCATAGAGGTTTTGCATTTATTTATAAGTTTTTCAACGCTTGAAAATTGTCCGGAATTATGATGCGTGTCAATAATATTTAATTGTTTTAATGAATGGGTTTTTAAAACTAATTTATTATTTAAAGTTTCGATAATAGGATATGATAATTTATTTGTTAAACCAGGATTATAGTAAATAATAGTTTTTAATAATAGGCAATAAGAAATAGAAGCATAATAATTATTATTAAATCCTAAGTTTTCGATCCAAAAATCAGGGTCATTTGGTTTGAAGAATTCAAATAAGATTTCTTTTTGAATATCTTTATTTTTACATTTTTTGATAAGAGTAGAATAAGTATGGATTTCATCGGTGCGGTATTTGTTTATACGGATAGAATCGACATTAATAAATGTAAAAATATCATCAACCTTTTTAAGATTGTGAAATAACCAAATTTCCTTAGGAGTATTAATACTTAAAAAACGGTCTAATTGTTCAAAAGTATCGGATGACATTATAAATTGCGAAGTGTACGTGTATTGATAAAGTTTGGAATTACCAGATAATAGATTGATAGATGAAATAGCAATATTGATCGATGGTGATAATTTACTGTGGTTGTATTTTTTTTCAATGAAAATACAACAACAATTTTTAGCAAGTTCGTTATTGTTTAAAGGTGTAAAAGTGCCTGGAGAAAAACTATTTTTATGTTCGTGAATTTTTTGTTTTTTTTTATTTTTACCAACTTCATCATGGACTTCGACGTACCACCCTTCTTGAGTTAATCTTTTTACGGTTTTATCTAATGATTCTACGGGATATCCGCAACACATAACATCTTTATCATTATGTGAGCATTTTTTCCATGGAGCTCTACAATCCATAATATAATAATATTGAAATACGGGGTCGGTTGGTTCATTATACCCATAAATTTCATAAAAAGTACCACATTGCATGAGAAGCATAGATTTTGGCCATTTTTTTAACATTTTATTTCTAGTAATGAAGTATCTTTCAAAATAAGATTTATTAATAAAATCTGTCTTTGACATATTAAATTAATATGATATAATTCTTTTAAATAACTTCAAAATATTATTTCTTTAAGAAATTATGTATAAGCATATCCGGATTTTTGTTATATATATCTCCAGAAAGGTATGAATTTTCATATATTTTACGGAGAACATCATCAGGGGCCATAGAACCAATTTTTATTAGATTATGCTTTCTAAGGTATTTTTTAATATTTGATATAGATTTTTTTTCTAAATTTTTTACTTCTTTTTTAATATTTTTTCTTGTTTTCTTGTTTTTAATTAATACTCCAACTATATTATGTTTTTTACCTAGGGTTATTTTTCTTTTTAAAGTTCTAAGTTTTCTTTTTCTTTTTTTTTTATCTTGTTTTTCATTAGATGATATTGATTGAATATTATTTAAACCGGAGTTTAGATTAATACTGTTATTTGTAGGGAAAGGCAATGTTGTGTTAGAAAGGATAGAATTAGCAGGAATATTATTGAATTTGGCTTTAATATTATTTAATTTACTTTGTCTTTGTTCGAAAGATTCAGTATGAACGGGTGTATTGGCGAAAGAGATCGGTCTTGGTTTAATATTTTCAGAACTGGCATTATTGTTATTTTTTTTAAGAGTTTTATTATATTGTTTGAATGTCGGAAGAGTGCCTCCTTTTAAACAACCATATTTGGGTCTTTTGGTTTGATTAATATTGTTACTATTGTTATTATTGCGATCATTGTTATTATTATTAGTATTTTTGACAGTTTTGTTTTTCATTTTTTCTTTCTTTTTTTCGATTTTATTCTTTCTTTTTTTAGCTATATCATTTAAAAAATTGATACTATCTTGTAATTCATCATCGGTAGTATTTTTAGATTCTTCTTTCATTTTGTTTTTTTCTTTTTCGTGTTTTTTTTTGTGCTGATGTTGTTTGATTTTATTAAGTAGATTTTTTTTCAAACTTTTATTAACAGAGCTAGATAAAATGGAATCTCTTTTTGATTTGTCCTTTTTATCTTTTTTCTTTTTATCTTTTTTACCACCGTGTTTTGTTAATTTAAAGAATTCAGGATTAATAGAAATTACTTTTTTTGTCGCCATAGTATTAACAATACATATTATTATAAAAATTGTCATTATTCCTATTTTTCACTTCATCATTTTCTA
>Ga0315315_10004403_pt1 | contig 12980 bp, 1 predicted proteins | sample M140m3416metaG_FD_203699 | JGI IMG/M metagenome (GOLD analysis project Ga0315315, IMG submission 203699) | Ammonia-oxidizing marine archaeal communities from Monterey Bay, California, United States - M1 40m 3416 | ecosystem: Environmental > Aquatic > Marine > Intertidal zone | place: USA...
TTAAAACGACACCATCAATCGTAACACCTGAATTAGTAGTATCTTCGCTTATTGTATCAACCTTTAATCCTTGGTCAGCTAGAATAGGACCACTAAAAGTTGTTGTAACACCATTCGATCCAACTGATACTAAACCAGTCATTGTAGTTATATTAGCCTGAGCTGCTGTTGTTAAAGTCCCACTTATATTACCAAATGTTACATCATCAGTTGTTCCTACTGCTTGACCTATGGAAACTTCACCTCCTCCTGATATTCCTACACCTGTACCAGCACTAAAATGTGCTCTTGTTTCAGCAGCTGAAGGTCCAGTATAAGTAATAACTCCACTAGTACTATTATAAGCAAGACTACCGTCACCTCCACTATCAGTTACCGATACAGAACCTCTAGCTCTTGCTGTTGTGTGATACAAATTAGTTCCTTCTGACAAGTCTGAAGTACTATGATTTGCTATAGACGATACAGTACCTGTAACATCACCTGTAAGTCCACTAGAAGCTGTAATAGCATTATCTTTTAAAACAACTCCATCAATCGTAACACCTGAACCTGTAGTATCTTCACTTATTGTATCAACCTTTAATCCTTCATCAGCTAGGATAGGACCACTAAATGTTGTCGTATTTCCAGTAGAACCCACTGAAACCAACCCAGTCATAGTAGTAATGTTAGCTTGAGCTGCTGTTGTTACAGTTCCAGTTATATTACCAAAGGTTACATCATCAGTTGTTCCTACTGCTTGACCTATGGAAATAGAACCTCCTGATATTCCTACACCTGTACCAGCACTAAAATGTGCTCTTGTTTCAGCAGCTGAAGGGCCAGTGTAAGTAATAACTCCACTAGTGCTATTATAAGCAAGACTACCATCACCTCCACTATCAGTGACCGATACAGAAGCTCTTGCTCTCGCTGTAGTGTGATACAAATTAGTTCCTTCTGACAAGTCTGAAGTATCATGATTTGCTATAGACGATACAGTACCTGTTACATTACCTGTTATATTACCTATAAAATTAGTATTAGCAGTAATAGTAGTACCTGTTATTGCTGCTGGTGTAGTAGCACCAATAGTAGTACTGTCAATAGTTCCACCGTTGATATCAGTTGTTGTTAAAACACTACTAGGAATAGTAACAACTCCAGTAGAATCTGCTATAGAAACGGCTGATGTTCCATCTTTAGCTTTAATGTTTGTAACTTCGATATTAGTAGTGTCCACTGTTGTTGAATTAACTGTTGTAATATTACCAGTTGTAGAACCCAAAGTTGTAATAGTAATACCAGCAATAGTTCCACCTTCTACTTTATCACCGCTAATTTGATTATCTGCTAATGTTAGAGTACCCGAAGAAACATTTAAAGTCTTACTTGCTCCTACTGTAATATTACTAGTTGCTATTGTTGTATTGTCAATAGTTCCACCATTGATATCAGTTGTTGTTAAAACACTACTAGGGATAGTAACAACACCAGTAGAATCTGCTACAGTAGCTGCTGATGTTCCATCTTTAGCTTTAATATTCGTAACTTCTATATTAGTAGTATCCACTGTTGTTGAATTAACTGTTGTAATATTACCAGTTGTAGAACCCAAAGTTGTAATAGTAATACCAGCAATAGTTCCACCTTCTACCTTGTCTCCGCTAATTTGATTATCAGCTAATGTTAAAGTACCTGCAGAAACATTTAAAGTCTTACCTGCTCCTACTGTAATATCGCTAGTTGTTATTGTTGTATTGTCAATAGTTCCGCCATTGATATCAGTTGTTGTTAAAACACTGCTTGGGATAGTAACAACTCCAGTAGAATCTGCTACAGAGGCTGCTGCTGTTCCGTCCTTAGCTTTAATGTTTGTAACTTCGATATTAGTAGTGTCCACTGTTGTTGAATTAACTGTTGTAATATTACCAGTTGTTGTTCCCAAAGTTGTAATAGTAATACCAGCAATAGTTCCACCCTCTACCTTGTCACCGCTAATTTGATTATCAGCTAATGTTAAAGTACCCGCAGAAACATTTAATGTTTTACCCGCTCCTACTGTAATATCACTAGTTGCTATTGTTGCACTGTCGATAGTTCCTCCGTTAATATCAGGATTAGTCAATGTTTTATTAGTCAAAGTTTGTGTATGGTCTTTAAAAACAAATTCATCATCTCCTGTTAAAAGAGGAAGAGTAACTGTTCTATCACCTAATAACTCACTGGCTGCAAATTTATACTTATGATCACTACTTGTATCATTAATTCTTGGTGTTGTCAATACAGCATCTGCTGGAATAGCAGTAGTTTGGTCATCAACATACTTTTTAGTAGCTGCATCTTGATTACTAGTTGGGTCAGTTACATTAACTATCTTATTACTATTCATGTCAATTTGACCACTTGTACTTAATGTACTTACTGTAGTATTTCCTGTAACATTCAATGTACCTGTTATACCTGTATTACCTGTTCCGTCTGCTACTGTAAATTTGTTAGTATCAACAGCAATACCTCCATTAGCATTAAGAAGACCACTCAAAGTACTTACTCCAGTAACACCTAATGTTCCTCCTAAAGTCATATTTGTAAATTTAGCATTACCTGCAGTACCACTAAAAACTTCATTAGTATTTGTAGCATCTTTAATAAAAGTAAATTCTCCAGTGCTATCATCCATTCCAAAAAATCCTACTTTACTACCGGTACCATCATGCCATTTTATTTCAACACCACGGTCTTTATTGTCATCTGATGCATTAGTTCCAACTGTTATTACAGGATCTTCCACTGTTATTGTAGAAGTGTTTACTGTAGTTGTTGTTCCACTAATAGTTAAATTACCATCGACTTGTAAATTACCTCCAAGAGTTGTTAAACCAGTTCCTACTGTTAATGTTTTAGTACCTGAAATACTAACATTATCATTGAATGTACTAGTTCCAGTAACTGTTAAACTTCCTCCTAATTCAGTAGCACCTGTACCACTAACTGTTAAAGTACCTTTCGTTACAGTATTACCATTTGCAGCAACTGTAAATTTATCAGTATCAACAGCAATACCTCCGTTAGCATTAGTTAATCCGGTCATTGTACTCACTCCAGTCACTCCTAAAGATCCTCCTACTGTTGTATTTCCATTTGAAGCAACTGTAAATTTATCATTACTACTTCCGTCTCTTACTTTTAAAGTAGCATTTTCTATAGTAACATTACCATCACTTGTTAAAGTTCCAGCTATACTAGTATTACCACTAGCTGCGACCACTTGAAAATTAGTTCCTCCTACTGTTAAGTTTCCACCTAATGTAGTAGCACCTGTACCACTGACTGTTAAAGTTCCTTTTGTTACTGTGTTACCGTTTGTAGCAACTGTAAATTTATCTGTATCCGTAGCAATACCTCCATTAGCATTTATTAATCCTGAAGCAGTTATACCTGCTGTTGTAGTCAACCCTGTTACTCCTAAAGTACCAGCAACTGCTGTGTTACCTGTTCCTGAAGCTACTGTAAATTTATCCGTTGCGATTTCAAAATCTCCATCTATACCAGTATTTCCTGTGACATCCAAAGTTCCAGCAACCGTTGTATTACCTGTACCTGAAGCTACTATGAATTTAGTACTACCTACTTTAAAATCTCCAGATGTATCTAAGGTACCTTTTATATCAGTATTACCACTTGCTGCTAAAACTTTAAATTTATCAGCAGCACCTGAATTTTTTATAATTAAATTAGCATCGTTAAGTGTAGTGTCACCCGATATACCAACAGTACTATTTACACTCAAAGTTCCATCTATAGATGTATTACCTGTACCATCTGCTACAGTAAATTTATTAGTATCTACAGCAATACCTGCATTAGCATTCAATAATCCTGAAGCAGTTATACCTGCTGTTGTAGTTAATCCTGTTACACCTAAAGTACCTGCGATTACTGTGTTACCAGTACCGGAAGCTACTGTAAATTTATCCGTTGCGATATCGAAATCACCATCTATACCAGTGTCACCTTTTATATCCATTGTACCATCTACTGTTGTATTACCAGTTCCAGAAGCTACTGTAAATTTATCCGTAGCAATATTAAAATCACCATCTATATCAGTATTACCTGTGATACCCATTGTACCTGCTACTGTAGTATTACCTGAAGTACCAATAACTACGAATTTATTAGTATTAACTTTAAAATCACTTTTACTAGACAGTGTACCATCTGTTGTAGTGTTACCATTAGCTGCAACTGTAAATTTATCAGTATTGACAGCAATACCTCCATTAGCATTCAATAATCCTGTCATTGTACTTGTACTGCTAACTCCTAATGTTCCTCCTATTGTAGTATTACCTGCATTAGTAACTTTAAATTTACTATTTGTTCCTGTACTATCGTACACATCAAAATTACCACTTGCATCCATTGTAGCTCTTTTTGTACCTCCAGTTTGAAAAGTAAGTGTGTCTTCGTCAGTTCCAGGGCTACTTTCACTAGTAATCAAAGTGTCTTGGTCAACATCTTTTACACCTCCTAAACTTCCCCATGTTCCTCCATTGTAACCTTCAAATGTTAATGTGTTTGTATTATACCTAATAGAACCCTTTGCAGCTGCTTTCAATGCTGCATCGGTTTCAGTAGATGCTATATTTCTTTGCGCAGTTGTTCCTACTGGAACTCTAATAGATGCAGTTGAATCTACTTTAAGTACTTTTGAACTACCTGTAGTTCCATCACTACTTCCAGGAACTATACTAATATCACCATCAGCAATCATATTAATTTCTCCAACATGATTAGCAGTACTATTCTTAGCTTGAATAGTCATTTTTTTAGTTGAAGCATCATTGGCAGTCATTGTTATGCCAGTTGTATTGGTACTATTAATAGCAAGTGTAGTTGAGTCAATAGTAGCTCCTGCTGAGTTAATGTCTAAATTAGTAGTAGTAGTTCCTAAAACTACATTTCTTGAACCACTATTTGCTATGTTAATATCTCCATTAACATTGTCGTTACCTATGTTGATTACTCCTCCGCTGCTATTTATAGAAACTGCTCCATTAGAGTCTAAGTCAATACTACTAGTTACAGTAGAAAGAACTCCTCCGTCGAGCTTAACGGTAGCAGTACCATCTGTTACAACAACTTCATCACTCGCTGAAAGAACCAACTTACCTTCTCCTGTTCCATGACTATTAGTAGCATCTACTGTCATTGTTTTATTAGCAGCATCATTAGCATTTAATTTTAAATTACTAACTGTAACATCTCCTGTTAATGTAGTAGTACTTTCAACAGAAAGTGTACCTTTTGTACTAACATTTCCTGAAGTGTCAGCAACTGTAAATTTATCAGTATCTACGGCGATTCCTGCATTAGCATTCAACAAACCTGATGCAGTAATACCAGCTGTTGTTGTTAAACCTGTGACGTCTAATGTTCCACCTAGAGTTGTTGCACCTGTCCCACTAACGGTTAATGTACCTTTTGTTATTGTATTACCACTAGTCGCGACAGTGAATTTATCAGTGTCAACAGCAATACCTCCATTAGAATTTGTAAGACCTGTTGTAGTTTGACTACCTCCTATTGTAACATTACTGCTAGCATTAATTGTTGTAAATGCTCCAGTATTAGGAACACTTCCTCCTATTGGAGTATTATTAATAGTTCCTCCAGTGACTACTGGACTTGTTAAAGTTTTATTGATCAAAGTTTGTGTATGGTCTTTAAAAACAAATTCGTCATTTCCTGTTAAAAGTGGAAGAGTCATTGTTCTATTACCCTCAAGATTACTCACTGCGAATTCATATTTATGACTAGAATTACTGTCATTAATTTTAGGAAGAGTAAGAGTAGCTCCACTTGGAATATTTTGTGTTTTGGAATCAACATAGGCTTTAGTAGAAGCATCTTGAGCAGCAGTAGGATCAGTAACATTAGTAATTTTGTTACTATCCATAGTTAAAGTTCCGCTTATACTACTATTACCAGTTACGAAAAGTTGACCACCTATACTAGTTGTACCATTAGTAGATGATACTTGAAATTTATTACCACCTACTACTATATCTCCTGAAAATAAACCTTTTGCTGCTTGTAAGTCAGCATCTGTACCAGTAAAAACTTCATTAGTATTAGTAGCATCTTTTAAAAGGACAAAACGACTTGAACTATCGTCCCAACCCATAAATCCAACTTTAGCGCTTCCATCGTTATATTTAAATTCGACACCTCGGTCAAGGTTATCATCTGAAGTATTACTTCCAATAGTAATAACTGGGTCTTCTACTGATATTGTACTAGTATTTACTATAGTTTGATTCCCTGAAACTGTTAAATTACCACTAATGACCATATCATTGAAAGTAACATTATCTGATTTTTGCAAAGCTTGGTCTATTACATTAATTCTATTACCCATGTTTGTTTGGTCTATACTAGCGTAGTAAATCTTACCAGTTGGATAATGAGGAACTTTGTAAGACAACATAGTATTACTGGAATTAAAGTCAATACCATTGTTAGTAATACCGTTTGTAACACCAACTAATCCTCCTCCTCCTCCACTTGTGATTGTGACATAAAATCTATAGTTAGCAGTAGTTACAGAAGCAACATTAAATCTGTAAGTACTACCAGGGATAAAAGTTAATTGGGGTGCTTCTACACCATCTATATAAAATTTCTTTGGATTACCTTCTACGGTAACTACATAAGTTGTTATAGGAGTTTTATCCTGAGCTATTGTCGTAATTTCTGAAAAACGGTCTTCTATGTCTCCTTTTAAGTTACGAATATAACCAAAAGTTTGATTATGGACAGTACCGTCACCTATTAGCGAAGCATCTAATAAATTGGATGTATTAATATTGTCTTGTTTTTTACCAAGTTCAACAAACAAACTACCGGATGTTAAAGGATTTTGTGAATTTTGTATAGGAGTGTTATCGTATACAATATTATCAGTTACGTTGTCTAATTGAAACTGGATATCTTTATTAACATTTGCAAGATAACCAAAAGTAGTTGTACTGACACTACCATCGCCTATTAAAGTAGGGTTAAGAGTATTAGTTACTGTTAATAGAGGATGTTTTTCGGATAATCTTGTATAAATACCACCAGATTTAACAAAATTTTCTGAACCTTGTATAGGTACACTATCTGATGCATTAGCTCCTGGGATAGCGTCAATTTGTTGCTGAATATCACTTTTAACATTTGACAAATAACCAAAAGCTGTATTGGTAACACTACCATCTCCTATAGCTATAGCTTCTAAACGATTGTTTTGTGTAAAAGCTTCTGCTTTCAAAGCTAAAGCATCAAAAATACCTTTACTAGTAACACCTTGTAGACTATTTGCTTTTGGTACAGTATCGTAATTTGTAATATTGTTTATTTGAACTTGGATATCACTTTCAACATTAATTAAATAACTTAGTGTTCTATTTGTAATACCACCATCTCCCAATGCTCTTGCATCAAGACGAGATTCAGGTGTAAATTTATCTTGTTTTCCAGATAAAAAACTAAAGACTGCACCAGACCTAACGAGATTATTTGAATTTTCTGTTGGTGTGTTGTCAAACACTAATTGTTTTGTAATGTCATCAAATTGTAATTGAATATCTTTGTTAACATTGGTAAGATAAAAGAAGGTTTCTTTATCAACACTTCCGTGACCTATTAACATAGGGTCAATGTTACTAATAGAAAACCCATCATTATCTATAACAAGACCTCCACCAGCTTTAACTTTACTAACACTAGTTAGTGGGACCCATTCTCCCTGTTTTCTTCCAAAAAAATCAGTAGTAGAACCTATTGTATTGTAAATAATAGTACCATCCATTTGACTAATGGAAGACCCTGTTAATCTTAATGCTCCAGATATTTCAACTACTTCAACTGGGTCGTTAGTAACATCTCCAAATTTAACTCTTCCTGAGTCTTTTATTAATAATTTTTTATTCAATAATAAATCGTTATAAACAGATGCAGAATAATTTCTTGAAAAAATTTCACCGGTTGTTCCTTGGTGTTTAAATGCCAATCTTTTATCTATATTTTCACTTGATACATAAAGACTATTATTTTCAGTATCAGTCCCTAAAATATGAACTAAAGTTTTAGGATTTTTAGTTCCTGCTCCAAATCTCCCTGAAAATATACCAATCTCTGGTTCCATTACATTATAAGAACATTTTTTTTTAGATATTCTTACACTGTAAATAATTTAAAAAGTGCTTAGAGCAACTCTTTTCCAAGTATTAGTTGGAAAAAGTGCTTAAAGCAACTCTTTTCCAAGTATTAGTTGCTATACAAATGTATAGATAATCATTATTATAAGTAATAGTTCCTTTTGTACCTGTAGCAGTATTACTAGCTGGGGGACTATTAGTAGAAATTATCAAAGAAGATGTCTTTGTTGTTCCATTTACGTCAAGTTCTGTTGTTGGAGTTGCTTGTTTAATACCCACTTTACCATCTACATATACAGAACCCTCAACAACTTTAGTAATCTTCCCACCAGCTCCTGTTGTTGTATTTTCATAATAATAAAGTGTAGCTGGAGTATTACTATCTACAATAACAGTTATTTTTGCATTTGCATTACCGGGTGTCCCTGATGTAACTATATTAGTGGTATATTCATTTCCTCCTCCATGTGTACCATCATTTGTTGTACTAAACTTGAGAACTTTACCAGAATTACTATTATTACTGAGGTCAAAAACATAGGTTTCTCCTTGTTTTACTATAATATCTTTATTAACAACTCCATTAAGATAAAAATTATTAATAGAATATGTTACTGTAATAGTGTTACCTATATCTTGAGCTGGACTTATAGTAATATTTCCACTACTATTTCCCTTAATAGAACTATTTTTTCCATCAGCTATAAATAATAGTTCACTTGTTCCTGTTGTTTTAGCAGTAGATACAGTAAATGAAGTATTTTTAGTTTCATTATGAATACTGAAGGTACCTGTTTCAGAACTTGAAGAACTACCTGTAACTGGTGCTAATAATACTCCTCCTACATATAATTTTGTACAATTAAACCCTCCAAAAACTTCCATTTTATAATTAGCATTACTAACAGTAGCCCCACCTACAGCAACTCCGTTGTTATAATAAACACTACCGTCTGCGTTTTCATCCCATAAACTTAAAGGTCTCCATGCAGTTCCATTATTTCCCAAAAACTTCTTAATACCACCGACAGTTTTAAATCTTATTGAACCTTCTGTGTTACTATTATCGTAGTAACTAGGGGAATCACTTATAACTATGCTATTGTTAATGTTCAACCCGTCAGTCGTTGTTTTTAAAGTTGTACTTCTATTATTATTGCTAGTTAATACTAATTTACTAGTCCCACTAGTTGAATGTATATCAACTGTTGAATCTTTAGTATTTCCCATTGTTTTTAATAAAAGAGAAACATTATCATTATTAGATACCATATCAAATGTAGCCAAACCAGCACCTGTTACTTCAGAACCTGAACCACCACTAGAACTACCTAAAGCTGACCATTGTCCATCATGGTATCCTTGAAATCCTAAATTATTATCATATCGTATTGTACCTTTATAATTGGTAACATTAGCAGCAGTAGTTGGATCTATAACGATAGAATTTGTAAAATTAGCATTACCTATTATTTCTAATTTGTAAGCATTACTTTTAAGACTAGTGTTACCTCCTATAAGGATATTGGATGCATAAAAAAGATCAGAAACTCTACCGTTTTGTATTTGAAATGTAGATGAACTACCTCCCCCATTATTAACCCAGTTAAGATTACCTGCATTATCAACAGCTAAAACTTGTCCATTTAAACCTCTATTAGCAGGGAAAACATATCCTGCTATATTTGTACCTACATGTAAAACACCAGTTGCTGTCCCGCTTCCAGATTTCATAATCCTAACAGAACCAACATTCAAACCTGCATAGTTATCTTCACTTATTGTAGTTCCGCTATCTCCACTAGTTGAAGAATTTTCGAATAATATCCATTTACCATTAGGTGCATCTCTCAAAAGACCAGCGTAATAAGTATTACCGCTTGAATCATTACCGTCTATATTTATATATTCTCCATAAAATCCAAGATCAGTTGCATTACCTCTAGCTGTATTACCATTTGCTAACTTTAAAAAATTTTCACCCATATTAATAGTTGTAGCCTCAATATTAAATTGAGCAGCACTTCCTTGAAGATTAAAATTACCAGTAACAGTTAAATCATTCATAGTAACACTTCCAGAAAAATTAGAAATACCTTTTGAACCTTCGTATCTATAAAAAGTCATGTAAGGAACTTGGTCATAAGTATTAGAAGGACTGAAAGCGGTACTAAAAGTGCTTCCAAAAAAAGTTAATACTCCCACATCTGTATCTAAAAACCATTCGTGAACTTCAAGAGGTATTGTTACAAAAGTATTACCTATAGTAGTTTTCTTTTCAAGTAAAACGGAATAAGTACCATTACCGAATGTAAATGGTATAGTATCTTTTAATAAATTACTAACTTCAACTGCTGGTGTTTCGTTAGTAGTAGTAGTGGGTGCAACCCATGCGTCATTTTTACCACTTACTAATTGAATTAAAGGAATTCTGACGTACTTAGTAAGATTGGTATAATTAACATTGTTTACCGTAGTTCCTTTTATCTTACCATTTGTTGAAATAGTTGAATTATTACTTTTACGGATAACGTTAGAACTAGCTCCAGCAAAAGCTGCGTTGTTCATAGACAATGGGACTGGTTTTTGATAAATCTGGTTGTCAAAAATTACTTGTCTATTTTGTAAAGAAGGTTCATTGAAAAATTTTATAGAACCAGACGTACATGGTTTTCCAACTAATTTCTTAAATAGAAGACTAATCTTTTCATTATTATCGAAAGACATCTCTTTTATTTAAATAGTATATTTTTTTTTAAACCTTTTATTGAGTAATAGAAGCTGTTACACTCTTCAATGTTTTATTACTATTTGACCGAATAGCTACGCTTACATATAAGTGCACTACATAATCAGTACCATCATTAATTAAACTAGGGACACCTAATGAAATATATCTATCTTTTTCGGTAGACCTACTATTGAAATCTGCTGCATTTATTCCACCTTGGGTAGAATTACCATAATCATAAGTTGCTCCAGGTGTTTCAACATATATTCCATTATTAGCAGCTGCATTATTTTCCCACATAGTTAGGTCAACATTACCTGAACCTTTAATTGTATTTGCGTTTAACCAATAAGTTTGACTAATAATACCATTAGAACTATTTCTTACAACTAATTTGACGTACACAAAACTATCATTAGAAAAGTTTGTACCACTGAAAAGACTTTGTGTTGTATTAAAATTGGTTCCGTCGAATTGTAATCTCAAAAATGGATTAGCTCCACTAGCTGATGTGAATAAATTTGTATATTTAAAAGATACCCAACGGTATTTAGCATCTGATGCTATAGTAGTATAATTAAGATTAACATTCATAACATCAGAATAATTTAAAAAGCCAGTACTATGATTAGGTGTTACAAAAGAACCGTTTACTAACTGCATATTAACACTAGCTAATAAACTTTCACTATGAACAAAAGGTTTTCCAAAGTTAGTATCTCCTGCTGTAATACCTGGAAAGGTACCTCCAGTTTTTACTCTCCACCAACTATTAACACTTCCTGCGTCTCCAGCTATTGTACCTGAGTGTATAAGTTGTCCTTTACTACTTGTAGTAGAATGGATAACACTGGTAATAAGTGTATAACTAGGGTAGTCGAACCTCATTCTTCCATTATTTGTTGAGTTATCAACTTTTACATTTCCATTTGACGTACTCGTTCCATTAATATTAAAATATGTTACAGTCATCTTTATTTTTTCTCCGTAACTAGTGTTTTGAAAAAAAGTTGAAATTGCAATTTCTTTACGGTATTGTGTATTAGCGTTCAATGGAGCAGTACTAAAACTTTTAGCAGTAGTAGATTCACTTAAATTACCAACACCCACAAATAAGCCTCCGGTAGCTATACTGTCTAAATTTATTACTTTTAAAGCAGGAACTATAGATATTGTACCAACACTTAAATCATCCGTTATATCAAAATTAAAAACTTGTTTATCTCCTCTGTACCAATTATTTGCAAGATTTGTGACACTCCATTGTATTTTATAAGTTGTAGTTGGGTTAACTATTGGTATACCGCATATACTTACCCCAGGAGAAACAGCTGCTGGGATAATACATACATTACTACCTGTTGGAGTATTACTAAAATCTTCAACGAATATTGTTTCTGTACTTTTACTGAATGCGTTTCCAAGTATTGTTTGAGTAGATTTTAAATAATAACCTAAATTATTAACTGCTGCAAAATTAGATGTATTCTTAAGAGTAATAACAGGTGTAAATTTAGTATAAAATCCAGTATAATCTCCTGTATATTTATCAGCAAGACCTCCTGTAGTTACAGTTAAGTTATTCATAGAAGGAACTGTAATAGTATCAGTCGTGTTAGTATCAATATCACTCCAAGTTGTATCATTACCAATGTTAAAATTACTTGTTTCTATTAATACATCAGTACTCAAAAAACTTTCTATTTTTAAATTACAAAAAGGATTACTTCCTTTCTTTAAAATACCTCCACTATAAACATTTGGACTTCCAGAATTAGCACCAGAACCTTTTGAAAGAGTAGGACTTCCTCCTAAATTAATTGTTATTGTGTTTGAGGTTACTGAAGCAACAGCTTGATTAGTAAAATTTAAAGTAGCTTCTCTACATCTTATAGTAGTAATATTATCACTTGCTGCTACACCATGTGTCCCATCGACAATTAAAGTTGCTAAAACATTAGCTCCGCTATTATATACATTAATCTTTGTAATTCTAAAATATCCTAAAGCTATTATTCCCGGGTTTGCTTGTAAATTTCCTTGTACGTCAGAATAAG
>Ga0315315_10004404_pt1 | contig 12979 bp, 7 predicted proteins | sample M140m3416metaG_FD_203699 | JGI IMG/M metagenome (GOLD analysis project Ga0315315, IMG submission 203699) | Ammonia-oxidizing marine archaeal communities from Monterey Bay, California, United States - M1 40m 3416 | ecosystem: Environmental > Aquatic > Marine > Intertidal zone | place: USA...
GAGTGCGGGCCATCTCGGCCTCGATCTCCTTGATTTTCTCCAGGGCCCCCATCTTGCTCTTTTCTTTTTGCTTCCTTTTTCTGCGGTATGGTTGGGGGGTGCACCTCAATGTTATTATGGGTGCTGCTGTGGCGAATGTGGCAAATGTGCCGCTGGCGGCCTTTTTTTGGTCTGTGTCTCCGCACAGACGAGCGTCCAGTATGCATACGTACGTACGTCATGTGTAAGAGTTCGTACATCATGAACGTATTAAAAGTATGTATATATGCTACTAATAGCTAGTATGCATACAGTATACGGTCGCATGTCATGTACTAGCTAGTATACATACGAGAGCACAGATAAGTAGCCAAGTGTGTCGCCTTTGTTATTATTTTTTCTGAAAACATTCATGGGACAGCATGCCAATCCCATCCCCGAGCGATAACCGAGCAGCGGCAGCGGAGGGCGATGAGTGGACCTTCGTTAAGACCAGAAAAATTAGGGGCGGGGGGAAGAAAAAAGGGAATCGCGGCGGCTCCTCGGGGGGAGGGGCTGCTCCAGGTGGCCATCGCCGTCCAGCGCCGATGGGATCCCAAAACTTTGGCAACGAAGACGACGAGCGGAGCGTCGATCCGGAGTCGGAGCAGGGCAGAGATCGTTTGGAGCGCACCACAAGGTGTTTGAGTAAGGCCATGGAAGGCCTTCGTCGTCATGAATACACGGCCGAACTCCTCCGCACGCTGCTTGACGTTCCCTCCTCCCTCGGTCCCTCGGTCGGGGGGGACGACGCCGACATTTCCTGTCGGCGATCGCCGGCGTACGGTGAGATTGTGTGCTACGGCATCGGAAACTTTGCCGCTGGTTCGCGCTTTGCATCTGCTTGCTCGGCACCCCTGTTGCAGCTGGCTCTGGCTCTGGTGATCCGTGAGGCCCTTGCCGAGGCAGCCGGCGAAACCGAGGATCGCTGGGCGTCCCAGCAAGCCGCCGTCAGGACGCTCTACTTTGAGCCCCTCATGACTCCTGTGGAGAGCAAGCTGCTGGAAAACTTCCGAGTGGAAGTTATCGCCAAAAACGAGCGTGGCAAGAGGCGGATCGCTGCCTCGCAATCCGGCGGAAGCACACGCACATTGTTCTACATGCCGCACTGCCCTATGAGACTGTACAGCAATGTGCTGCGCGAGAACTGGGACCCAAGCGTCCTCTTGGGGGGGGACGTTGTCTTCCTTGGCAACGATTTCCGCGCGTATGATGATCGGACACTGCATGCGACCGAAAGGGCTGACCCCACCAACGCCGTCCTAAAAATAATCCCGTACCTCGTGTCGCGTCGCGTGGGCGGCCTGCTTAGCACCGATGGGGGCGTCCACGGCAGCGGCGACGTGCTTGCCAAGCTTGAGAGCGCCTTCAACGATAGTGCTGTACAGTGGTTCGTCGAGCGGAGATCAGACGCCACCTGGCCGGAACAGCCCAGCGAGTGCGTGCATGTTGAGGGCGGAGAAATTTTGTAGTCCGTTCTCTACCGGTAGCATTGCGAATTGAGTTCGTTCGAACAGTCCCCTCCCAATTGTTGTCGCTATTAACTTTAGCTGTTACGTGGAGTGTAGTTAACTATCCCTCATCTCACACGCTTAATTAGCCGGCTCTGATTCCTCTCCTGAATCTCACCTCTCATTGTCATGATGGCGATTGCCCTTGCGACGATCATGGCGTTGTACCCCTGGCTCGCTGCCTCCTCGACGATCCGCTGTTTATTCACTACGGTACCGACACCTAAGCGTGAGCGGAGAAAGGACTCCGTCCTCATCATTTCATCACGGGACGGTGCGGCCGCAGACATGATGGAAGCCCCACCCGGCGCCGACATGGGACCTGATCCCCGGCCGTCGGTTGCGTTGGCGGCCATAGTCGACACCTTGAAGAGGCGCAGCGCCTCGGCGACGTCCTCCGCCTGCACCTCGTTCTCCAACCGCATCTTCGCGAGGCTCTCAGATAGCCGGACGAGTGCCTCCAGCTGCCGCACCGTAATGGGAATGACGGCCGCGTCAGCATCGCCTCCACCGCTGGCCTCGAGGGCTTTTCGTCTCACCTCGTCCCTGATGCGGACATAGGAACTGGCGAGGACGTCGCCCGCCTCCTCACTCAATCGAGGAAAGCACTTCGACCGGCAGTACTGCACATATTTCTTCATGGTCGGCACGTCTAGTTCGCCAGATCCTGTGGTCGCCACCCGCATGGCCTTCTCGGCAATTGCTTCGGGGGAGCTGGCATTTGCACTTGCGCTGCCTCCCGCCCCACCATCTCCCATCGGATCGCCGGCAGACATGAGTCCAGCAGCGCTATCGGCGCCTCCACCGTCGACACTTGCGGCATTGGAGCTCATGAAGCTTCCAAAAGTTCCTGGGGCTCCAGAACCGGAGCCTCGGCTCGAGTTTACATGCACTCCCATGACATGCCTACAAATCATTCTGTCCAGCTCCTCATCACGAACGTCGCGAACCAAGAAGATGAGATCGAATCGACTGAGGATGGTAGTCATGAGATCAATATTCTCGCTCGCAGATTTCATATCATCGTACCGACCAAAGACAGGATTTGCAGCCGCCAACACACTCGCACGACTGTTCAACACCGTCGTGATTCCAGCCTTGGCAACTGATATGGTCTGCTGCTCCATGGCCTCGTGAATTGCCACCCTGTCGGCGGGTCTCATCTTGTCGAACTCGTCAATACCAACAATGCCACCGTCGGCCAAAACCATCGCCCCTCCCTCTAGATAAAATTCGCCGCGGGCGTCCTTAACGACAGACGCTGTCAGACCAGCTGCAGAGGAACCCTTTCCGCTCGTATAAACACCAACGGGAGCACACCGCGTTGTGTATTTCAGGAACTGTGACTTCGCCATACTAGGATCGCCAAGGAGGAGAACATTGATGTCTCCGCGAAGCCGCATACCGTCGGGAAGGCGTTTCCGCGACCCGCCGAACAGCATACAGATGAGGGCTTTTTTAATATCGACGGTGTAGCTACCGCTAATGCTAGGGGCGATGCTGCGGCTAAGAATATCATATACATCGGGCCTGCGGCTAAGGAGGCGGAAGGCCTCCTCTTCACCCGGAGTGAATGTCGCCAAAGATCCAGATCCTGAATCCTTCTGAAGCCCAACAACGCGCAGATATACCGTGCGAACAGATCCGTTTGAGCTGAAAAGGATATTGATGAAAACAAGGTGCAAGGATGGTAATGAGAGACGATTCCTTGATTGTTCAAAATAGCAACGAAATGAACCCAAGCTTTGCATTCGTTGCAAAGAATCACTTACCTGGTGGACTTTCCTCTACCGGCCCCAGCGGCGTTACTGAACAAGCTGGCAATGCCAATAATGTTGACGCGAGTTCCAGGGGGAGCCTTGTCAACGAGTCCCCGCTCGACGGCGAGCAGGATGCTACGGGGCATTTCTCCCGTTGGAACCGACTCAGGCGCCTCTTGCAGCTTTAAGGTCTGTTGATCGACAAACTTGCACTCATCGGGGACTACACCGTATGGCGTTGGTCCACACTCGTGGGCGTTCGGGCCTATAATGCGGCAATTTGAAGGGAAAGCAAGGGTTTTTGTGAGGATGAAATTTCGATAATGGCGAAAACCTCTCGAAGAATAAATCACGTGATCCACTCACCCATGCACCTCTGGGGAATGGCGACGCCCCCAAACGGCCCTGAGGTGGAGTGAACTGTTCGTTCATCCTGGCAACGGGAGCAACGGATCTTGATTGTGTGGGCCCGAGACCGCACCCTACTGGCCGAGATGACGATACCGGGGCAGCGGAGCAACGCGTTCATGTGCTTCGACTGGATATGTCGCAAGGGGGTTGGTGTGAGATTTCCCCTTATCATTATCTGGATGGATGTCCCATCGAAGCTGAACTCGTCCTGAAATTCGCTGCTTGGGCGGTTCTCCTGCTCCCCATCGGGGCCGGCCTGTCCTATTCCAGCAGCTTCGTCGCCCTCCTGAGTGAGGCCCTGCTCCCCAGTCACGTCCGCATCGGCATCATCGCCGCCATCAGTGCGGTTGTGAGCGGCACGAAGGTCGAAAAGCAGTGTCTTAAGGGCATCGGCGGCTCCCATCTCGAAGGGAGGGATGACGGAGGCTGGGGAGCCAAGGAGCAGACCAAGGAGGGCAGCGTCGTATTCCCCAACGTGGGCAATGTCGACCTCGATTGAGGCATCGGGACTTGCCGCCGAGGACGCGTAGCGCGGCTGGTAGTCATCACCTGCAGTGCGCCGATGCATCCGCAGGAGGCGGTCGCGGTAGGTGTAACGCGCTCCCTGGCGATAGTTTCCTTGTTGGAAATGAGGTTGAGGGGACAAATTGCGCGGAAAAGGTGAGAGGGTTAGTTTGCAAATTGCGGGAACGCGCGGATCACGCAGACACAGAACACAGAGAAGACCCGGAGGGGCAAGAAAATTGGCGCGGTGGGCTGGCCTGCTCGCAGACCAAAGTTACGGAGGCGTGCGGATGAAGCATGTCGATGAATCGAATCGAATCGCACCGGGGGCAGCGGTGCCCCGATTACGCCGTGCTGGCTGATAACACGCGGCTGTACCCGCGTGAAGGGAGATCCAGGCCGCCGAAGGAAAGATCGCATGCAAGAGGGATGGCCTTGAGCAAGGCGGCACTCACTCAGGAACTCCCGAAAATGGCGGCGGACCGCCCCAAGGTCCACGTTTCCGTCCTCAAGGTCGAGCATTGCATCGCTCTGCCCCGGCAAATCGCCAGTGCCATGACCGGTACCATCCGGACGCTGCGTCTGGAGGTTCTGGTGGGAGTAGTATATTCGGTCCTCGTCGAAGTCCATTTTCGCTTGTTTTGGGATCCAAGCAAATATTATCAAAATTATCAGGTGAACGAATGTTTGCAACGAGACTGGTCAAAACAAAAGGAGCGACCCTCTTTACATTTAGGTTTAGGGTTAAGGGTTATTTCGAGAAAATGACTTACGAGTACTCCACTAGCTAGTATGCATATTATGCATATTATGGATACTACGACGTACTACTAATAGCTAGTATGCATAGCTAGTACGGCGTAGATTCTAATACGAGCGTAGTAGATGTACGTGTTATGCATATTATGTTGAAAGATCTACTATAGTATAAAGAATTCCTATACCTACTCCCACCCACCGCGGAGGCAGCATCCTCTGCGTGTGAATGAATGTATGCATAGCTCGATAGGGGTCGACCTAGTGAACGGGCTGCTTCGAGTATCAGCTGTGCGAGTGAATGAATGTCTCACGCTGCGCTGTGTAGGGATACATTCGTCCGTTCGATTCGTTGTTTGGATGATTCTGCTGCATTGGTAAAATCGACAAAAATAAATAATGGTCGGCGGCCTACCACTGGTCCAACCAGTACATGTCTTCTTTCGTATGTATGACAACTAGATTCGCTTTCTTCTCTTTCTCTGCATAAAATCAATTTGCTGCGACTGAAGACAATGGATCGAGGACGCAAGGCAATGCCCGTTCAGAACAAGGCGTGCATGCAGAGGCATGTTCAAAGGTGCCAAGAGCTTCATAGGCAGAGGGTACGTTCGTTGTGTGGGACGTGTACATATTTATGCATGTACGCTCTGGTCCATTGCTAGCATTTTTTCTCAGATTAAATTGCTTGTGTGAAAAAGGGGTGCCAAAAAATGGCGCTTGGTTGTTCACCGACATGCATTCTCACCTTGCCTGTTGCCACCTTGGTAATATTTCTCCCGCTCTGTTGACGATCCAAAGCTGAGAGACATGAAGTGCAGCATCGACAACACGGCACCGCGACAAGGCAGTCATTTGAGGACAAAGGCGAAAAAGAATGCCCTACTGGAGGATCGCATTGATCAAATTCATACAGAAAATAGAATACTGCTTGAGAAGATGAGCCATATTATGCGATCGAAGGGCGGCATCGATAACAAAAACAACAGTATCAAGTATGGGCAGTCTTTGAACAGGGACCGCCGCAAACGTGAGCTTCAGCGCATTACAGTAGATAATTACGACATTCTTCGTCGCATTCAAGATGTTCGTCCAACGTATGACCATTCCAAGTGGGAGAAGGAGGCGAAGGATCAGAGGAGGCTCCTAAAGAATATTTGTGATTTCCGACGAGATCGCCAATGTATGTTCTCTCCGAGTGAAGAATCACAAATCCCACTCTTTCGGCAAGAGCCTGACCTCTTAAATTATGGTGCTGACGACATGAGCTGGAATAGAGATCTATTTAACGAGTACTCTTGAGGTGAGAGCAGAGCAGCAAATGGATATATCTGGGGGGGTGATTTGACGTAGGAGTTAGTCCTTTCTAATCTTGCGTGCCTAAGGTAGATTTAAGGTAGGTTTGGTTTGTGCCATCGGAAAACCTCTAGAATGAACTAACCTGAATGAAATTTTTTTAAAGACTACGAGTATACATCACAGCTGTAAATCACTTGTATAAATATATATATATATGGCTATTCGGGAACATGCATAACATACATTTCCTCCTGGAACATGCTGTGTGATGCCCAATGCGTACAGCCATGCAGCCACAGCTAGCAACTAGACTATGCCGAACTGCTGCTGCTCTCTCCAGTGTTCTCAACGACGTCGATTACATCTTTTGTCCTGTGGTGAACCCCCTTTCGCAAGAGCATCTGCGTGTTCGATGCGGCCGAATGGCCACATAATGCGTCGATGAATGTGTCGCTTCTTCCTGATAACGCCTCTCGGCTCGCCTGAACACTGAAAGAACGAAGTCTGGCGTCTTTGTCGAATTGAGAAGGTGCTGCATTCGCTCCTCTTCGCCGGCAACGCCTAATGCCTCCCGTAGGCGGCTGACAACAGTTGTCTAATTTGCAAAGCCTCTCGGTTACTAATATTGGATAACCCTTTTTATCGCGTTCCTTCTCTTCATCAAAAGAATGCCACTTATTTCCATTCCTTGATGACAGATTCCTCACAAAACGAGATCTCTCCTTTGCCACCATATATTTGACAATTTCTTCCAGCCCCTTCTTTTCTAAGAAAAATACTTCAACAGCTGTTTGCGCCAAAGCAGTTTCTTGTCGAACTCCAGACGCGCTCGTCAAGACGGACTCGCCAAAGTGATTTCCGGGAACGTATAGAGACCCAATGGCGTCTTGCTTCTGTCGATTACGAGCGGCGTTCTGCTTTCCGCATTCGTCGAGGACAGAGATGTCCTCCGGTAACTCAATCTTTACGATGCCTTTGGCGATGAAGTAACATTCCCATCCAATATCTCCGACATGATAAATTGTTGATCCTGGCTGATACATCTGAAGATTCAAGTAATGAGCAATTCGCTTTTTGACGACTTCTGAATATGTTTCCAAGAGAGGAATATTTTGTAGGATGTCTTGCTTGACGGTGTATGCGATATCCATCTGTAGCGGAAGGGGGAGAATGTGCATAATTTTCTTTTCGTCGAAGACGTGCGATTGGTTCCATTTCTGCCGATGAAACGAAATCACTTCGTCTTCTAGCTCAGATGTATAGAGCCGACGAAGCATATAGTCTTTGAGGCTTTGCACCTTGCGGCGAAGCGCATTTGATCCCGCCCTGTCTGCAATATCCAAATATGCCGAGAACGCACCAATGGCACCAGCAAAAAACACTGCACCAATCAGAACGACCACATTCTCCCAAATGGTCTCTAGTTCTGTAACAGGAGATATGTCGCCGTAACCAACTGTGCTAATGGTAGTGATGACAAAGTATAAGCTTCTCAGGTAGCATGGTGCCATGTTGGGAGTGTTACAAACGGAATGCCTTCCTATTTCTTCATCCCAAGACGCGAGGCAAGTCTCGCTACCCTCGGTTCCTACACAGTCAGAGGTAGCCCACGTGTACTCCACATCCCGCTCCAGATATCGATGAATTATGAACCATATGCATGCGCACCAATGGTTCGTCATAACGTAGAAAAAGAGCAATCTAGCAAGGAGCGCCGACGCAGCGCTGACCCTTACATTCCATTTTGTAAGGTAGCAACCAATCCTTGAAAAATAGGCTGGCAAACGCAAAACTCGTAAGAAGTGGACGAGTCTCATCAAGCGGATCTTGCTCACACCCCACCATGCCGCCATTATTTCAAGCGGAACGCAAGAAATAATGTCGAGAACCATTCCGTTTGATCGATACTCAGAAAAAATTTTCGAGGCATCTGCCATGACAGCTCCATTCTTGGTGTGGGCGAAATAATAACAGCGAAAGTAAAGGTCGAGGGCGAAGAAAAAGTCTATAGCCAAATCCATTACGAGAAATAACAAAGACCGAAGTGCCGGGTCTTCTCGTTGAAAAGCTATTCGGAAAGGAATACTGATTGCGAAATATGTGGCGAAGGACGCAGAAGCAAAATCCCAACTAATTCTCAGAATAGAATTCGGCAAGAAGGCCCTATGAACCTTTCGACGCATGCCCATACTTTGATCGCAGCAATTCATCATCCTATAAAGCTTTGTACCCTCCGTTTTGACAGCCTTAAGATTTTTAGCCACAGCTTCGTTCCTCATTTTGTTACTCAACGCAATATCGGTAAAGGCGCCAATCATGCGGCTGATGTCAAAGTTGCGAGACTGGAGTTCTTTGTCAAGGGAAAGTTTGTTAAGCTGTAAAACTTCACAAAATGATGTCGCCCTGATTGAGTTATTTCGTTTCTGCTTAAAGAAAACTGAAGTTTCGCCGAAGAAGCAGCCCCGCGTCAGAGTGGCAAAAACTGTGGTCATATCTTTGGAAAGGACCTCGACAGTCCCTTGCTCCAGGAAAAACATCTCATGTCCAAGATCATCTGCGTGAGCAAGAAGGTCTCCAGGCGAAAATATCTTGTGACAAAGACAGAGTGTGAGCGCTCTAATTATGTCTTCGGACATGAAATAGAAGAATGGGCAACGTCGAATGTGCTTTTGCCGCGACTTCATCAAATCATGCTGCAGTGTCAATGGAAGGTCGCGGACGAAAGCGTCATCATTGATACTACCACCGTGCGTAGACCACAAATAGGACATAAAATCGTCAACGCGTCTCTTGAGGCAGGGAGAGAGATGGTTGCGATGGACGTAGCTCTTGATGGCATCTAAACTCTCAACAAAGTCAGTTGATTCGGTCTCGAGATTGGCGACTATGTTGGCGACATTACCAATGATTGTTGCATTGAGAGAGACGCCAACAAGGATCCACAAAAAGACGTAGAGCGTCTCCATATTTGTCACGGGGGTCACATCGCCGATCACAACAACCACAAGCTAAGAAAGAGATTGTATTTTCGTTGAGAGGATATTAGTATGAGCAGGAAAACGAATTTATCCTATTTCAAACAAGCTTCTCGGATGAGTGTAAATTACGACACGTCCGAAAGGGCGCATACATAATCCACAACCATATGAACTCACCGTGGGAAGAGCCCAATTGAATGACCTTATATAGAGCTGCCATAGATCCCCGCCTCCTTCCGTGGGAAGCTTGCCACTCATTATTTGTCGCTGTATCCACGTGTCTTTATATATGCATTCCGTGTATTCATTGGCCCAGGTCATAATTTCGGGCCCTGCGTCGAGACTGACGCACTCGCTGCGGTCATTACTCCAGCGAGCTATGGCAAAGAAGCCACATGCCGCCCAATGAGCTATGAGGATAACACCAAACATAAATTCAGCGAGTCGAATGGGGGCGACGCCGACACGAGCCTTGTCCTCAACAAGCCTAAATAAATCCGAGAGGATTCGTGGGATCCGACAAAGCCAAATTAGTTTCGGGAGCCGTAGTATGGACAAAAAAAGGTTCAAATTGGGCGAACGCGCACGCCTATAAAGTATTGCAGACGCCAATGCATCGTATGGTAGATTCGAAAGGAGATCCTTCTTCAATCTGGTCGACTTGTAGTGCCTCTTGATATCGTCTCGCTTCGTGATAAGCTCGCCGTCCTTGACAAATGCGAAATCGCGGAAGTGAAGAATACAATCCATGATCATGAGGACATCCATGCCCCAGTCAATGCAGAAATACGACGGGTGGGGCAAAAATGCAAGCCGGAACGGTATGCACCACGCGTTATACGCGCTGCATAGTAGGATAACGCAGTTCCACCTTGATTGAAAATTTGCGTCTGGCATATATCGTGCTCTTTGGCCAGGAATTGAAATGTCAGTGACCTCAGCAAGGCTACCAGCAATAGTCTGGCGACGAACCTTTGGGTGTGTGAGATTGTGTGAGATCCTGCCATTTGTGCGCTTCTTTCGGTCAAGAGAAGCTGAAATGGCAGTGGCCATGCTCTGACGGGCTGATGGGAGGCACTCACTCATAATTTCGCGATACAGGTCATTTTCCAACACAAAACAGTCACAGTATGACAATGCCATCACAGTCGCATTACGAACTGTTGCTCCAAGAAGGCAGCTTTCTCCGAAATAGTCGCCCTTTTCGAGGATGCAATACGGAACCAAGCCATCTTTTGATGAGACTCTGACAGTGCCGTTCTCTATGAAGTACATCTCCAACCCTACCTCTCCCTGATGGGCAATAATATCGGATGGCAGGAAGGCCCTTGGTTTCAGAACTGACACAATAAGCTTCTTAGCTGTATCGTCGCAGAATGAATTGAAAAAGGGTACAGAATCAAGGACAGAACCGTTGACATGCATCGTAACTCGTTGTCGAAGAGGGCCCGGAAGATTCTCCATCACTTCCTCCTCGTTGATGCCTCCTTGTCTTGACCACAGATAGTCGTAAAACCTCAAGACTCTCTGAACAAGAAGTGCATTTTTTTCGGTGCTTCGCAGATAAGAGCGAACTTTAACAAGCTTGCGCCGATGGTTCTTGTATGAAATGTTCCACTGGCTAATATAGGCAGCAAGGCCACCAACGACTGCGGGGAGAAACAAGCCACCAAACAGAATTACAAGCGCCGAAAAGGTAGTTTCATATACGTTGGTAGCAACTATATCCCCGTATCCGACCGTACTCATGCCGACGATCGCCCAGTATATGGATCGGAGATACGACGAGCCACCGAGGTCGTCATAGTCGATCGAGAGCATCTCGTCATCCTCGTCAGCGGATCTCCAGTTGTTTGCTGCGCCAGCAAGGAGACTGAAATCCGCACACGCCAGCCAAAAGCACGCAACCCAGTGACAAACGACAATAATGACAAAGTTGAGCTTGAGCACTTTGTGAGCCGACTGGCCGAGCCCAATATTTAAACCTGCCATGATCTTCTCTACATTGTCCACGTACCGAAAAATTTTGGGAAGGCGGAGAATTTTTGTCATGCGGAAGAAATGCCGACAAAACGATAATGTGGGAACAACGACGAGAATGTCGATTGGTAGGGCAGCTACAATTTCCAGAGGAGCTAAGTTCGTGCGAAGAAATTCCTCCCGGATCTGGTGACTGTCGAATACCGCAATGCCATCCTTCACAAAGATGAAATAGCTCGAAGTGAGAACGAGATTGGCACAGAAGAAAGCGTCAACCACATATCCAATGTACAATATTACTCGGCTTTCTTGAAATATGGCTTCAGGCCGAAAGAAATTCACGACAGAGAGTGGAAGAGCAAACGTGTAGAACACGAGGCCAAAAAGCTGGAGAGAGGACCAAAACCTGTGAAAGAAACTAGTTGGCACACAGTGTCGCTTGAAGCCAACAAGTGCTACTGATTCCTCGGCCGAACCAAACAACTTATTAGCTTTGACCGAGCTCTTGGCTAGTGCCATCGCAGTCTCCTTCATGTACGCAATATGGCTCTCATCGCACTGAGATCGGACGATCTGCTGGAACTCATGTGTGGGCAGATGGAAAGCCTCGACGAAGGTCTTGGCCCGCACATTGCAATCGCACACCTTGGATAAGAAAAGGCTCTCTTCCGAGAAACGATCAAAAGCTTGCAGCTTCCGTTCAACGATTCCATCCCTTAAAAGCTCTACCTCGCCGCGAGACACGAGGATTGCGCCCTTGATTCGTTCCCCCGTCTTGAGGATGTCATCACGGGGAGAATAGATGGATAAGTGGAACTCGGCGCTCTCGGCGAGGGCATTCAGGAGGGCATTGTTTGCACCCTTTCGCAGAAAAGGAATAGATGCAACTAGGTCGCGACACATGAAGTTGGTCACTTTCTGCTGAAGGGAGCGAGGGAGCTCTGCAAGGAACTGATTTTCATTCGTCCCCTTGAGCTGCTTCCACTGGTACTCGTAGAACGACATGATCCGACTAGAAAGGGCTTGCGGCAGCTTGCGGTACCTCATGTAGCGACCGAGGAGCTCCATTTTCCGTTGATGGTTCGTAAAAGCGGCATCCATGTTGGTTACAAGGAGCTGAAGATTTGCAATCGCAAGTGTAGTGATTATAACGCCCACGTACATTGTGAAGATGCACCAGCACGTCTCAGGGATGGAGAGAGGGACAATGTCACCAAAGCCGGTGGTAATCATAGTAATGTAAGCCCAGTAAAGAGACTGGATGTAAGCCTCCTTTGTTTGTACCAACATGACTAGCTCTGCCAATTCGTTATTTGAAGACACCGTACGGTAGATGCCAACGTCCTCGGGCCAAGTGTTGGGATCACCGGCACCGACTGCTCGTCGCCTGGCAACGTAAAAGAAGCCGCACCCGCACCAATGCCCGGCAAGGGCCATGACGAAGAAGAGCTTCCAAGCCCGTTGTAGACCAACGTTGATGACCCAGCCACCGTCTTCAAGAACTGTAGCTATATCAGTCACAAGGCGTGGCAGATGAATAAAGAGGAGGACACGATTCAGAACAAGTTCACTGCTGGACGCAGAGTGTGCTGAGCCTCCCGGAAGGAGGAAAATGTATTCGAGGGGAATTGTCGCCACAAAGTGCAAGAGAAATGCCTGTGAGCAGATCGCCGATGGTAGATAGTTGCACGGAACGAATTTAAGACGACCCTTTGCAGAATTTTTCTCTTCTCCGACCACCTCGTCCTCGTCGAGTGGGTGG
>Ga0315315_10004405_pt1 | contig 12976 bp, 6 predicted proteins | sample M140m3416metaG_FD_203699 | JGI IMG/M metagenome (GOLD analysis project Ga0315315, IMG submission 203699) | Ammonia-oxidizing marine archaeal communities from Monterey Bay, California, United States - M1 40m 3416 | ecosystem: Environmental > Aquatic > Marine > Intertidal zone | place: USA...
AGTTTAGCTGTTTCAATAGCTCCTTTGTAGTCTTTCAGTTCTGCCTGAATAAGTGCCTTTCTTCTCAAATACCAAAATGGTTTTTCTTTTTTCAAATCAAGCGCTTTGTTGATGTAATTCAAGGCTATTTTAATATTTGTTTTTTGAGATAAATAGTAATCTGCAGCTTTGTAATAATCTTCTGCCATTGGACCATTTATAACCTTTTTAATTGAGGCAGCTACTCTTTCTTTGGTAGCCGTTTTAAATGGCACAATAACAATGGTATTGTCCCATGACATAGTAAGTTCAGCACCATCCATTTGAACGTTATTAAATCCAATGGTAAACGATTGTTGAACTTGACTTAACGATCCAACTTTAGCTGTGGTCTTGACCATAACTTCCTTGTCTTCCCAGTTTTCCGGGGTTCCCCAGTTTTCTGTATCGCCGTAGAAGAAAATAGTCCAAGCATCTTTATTAGGAACAGTAAATATTGAATAGGATCCGGCTTTTAAAGTATCATTTCCAAATACCAAGATGTCACTAGTTGTAATTATTGTGTTTTTATTTGCTCCTGTTCTCCACATTTTATCAAATGGAACCAAGCTTCCAAAAATTTTCCTATCTCTTTTGTGGGGTCTTGAGTAGGTAATTGAGATATCTGTTAATCCAACTTTTTGTTCTATAGTAGCCCCAGGGCTTGGCGCTGGTGTTTTTATCTGCGCTTGAAATATTGAGCATGCAAATAGTAACGTTCCGGTTATTAAATTTTTCATTTTATTCTTTTTTAAATTTATATTGAGCACGAAAATAGTTCTAAGTGGGATAAGTATCCCCTTTATTACGGAAGAATATTTTATTTTTAGCTCTATCTTGCTGCTTGTCAGTTGTTTATTTTATTTTAAGATAGATTAAACAAAAATGATTAATTTCGAAATCGTAATAATTACTCAAAAATGAATAGGTTTTATCTTTTTTTTATCACTTTATCCATTGGGATAAGCAGTTTTGCCAATAAAAGTAATGGGGAAATATATGTAGACCTTCAGAAGCTTTATTCCATGAAACGGGTCTTGTATGTTGCCGCCCATCCAGATGATGAAAACACAAGGGCACTTGCATGGCTTTCTCTTGGTGAGAAAGCAGAGACAGCATACTTTTCGTTGACACGTGGTGATGGTGGTCAAAATTTAATAGGAAATGAATTAAGCGAAGATTTAGGAGTTTTGAGGACGCAAGAGCTATTAGCTGCGCGATCGCATGATTGTGCGAAACAATATTTTTCAAGGGCTGTTGACTTTGGATACTCAAAATCGGCAAAAGAATCTTTTGAACTTTGGGGGAAAGACCAATTAATGGCAGACTTAGTGCTGATGATTCGAAAGTTTCAACCAGATGTAATAATTACACGTTTCCCTCCAGATAAACGAGGAGGTCATGGTCACCATACCGCTTCTGCGCTTTTAGCTATGGAAGCTTTTGAAAAAGCAAACGACCCAAAATACATGAAGGAACAAGTTGCTGATTATGGAATTTGGAAAACACTTTCTTTGTACTGGAATACTTCTTATTGGTGGGATGAAAATATAAAGGAAATTGCGGAAAATAATTCAGATTATCTAGTTGCTGATATTGGGGGTTATAATCCTCAGTTGGGTATGTCATATAATGAAATAGGAACGCTGGCTAGAAGTGAACATAAATGCCAAGGTTTTGGGGGTTTAGTTGAGCTTGGAAGTCGTGTTGAATATTTTAAGTTTCTCGCGGGTGAGAGATTAAAGAATTCATTATTTGAAAAAAGCGAGAGAAGTTGGAGTCGAATGGTTGATGAGAACTTTCAAAACAAGTTTCAGCAGGTAATTAATAATTTTGATTTTATTAACGTAGAAAACAATGTTACTGGTATTCTCTCGATTCTAAAGGTGCTGCAATCTCTTCGGAAGAGTTATTTAATCGAGGAGAAAATAGATCGATGTAAACAAATTTTAATTGATTGTCTTGGGTTAGATTTGGAAATAATAGCAAATGATTATTCTTTCATTCAGGGTGATTCAGTTGAGTTGAGTGCAAATGTTATTAACAGAACGCACTTAGGATTGAAGATTTTAGGAATAGCACTTAGTTCAGGAGAAGAAACTCAGTTCAGTGATAGTTTAAAATATAATCAAATGTTTTCTGAAAGTATTATTTCATCTGGAAATAATGACATTTCTAATCCTTATTGGTTGAATCAAGGCTTTAAAAATGTGTTTGTTGTAACGGATACAAAAGATTTAGGAGAACCTGAAAGTGCTCCTAGTATTTCGGCATTATTTAAATTTTCTTTAAATAAGGATTTCTTTGAAGTAAAGGTTCCGGTAACTTATAAATGGAGAGATCCTTCCTATGGAGAGAGAACAAGGCCTTTAATTGCCACGCCAGAATTTACTTCAACATTTAGTAAGCAGCAACTTTTGATAGCCCCAGATAAAAAAGAAACAGTGCAATTTAAATTACGGAGTTTTAAAGATAATTTAGTAGATGAAATAACTGTAAAAGTTCCAGATGGTTGGGTTGTTATCCCTCCTAGAATTAGCGTATCTTTAGATAATATGCATTCTGAAGAATGGTATGAGTTTACTGTCGTTGGAGGTGCAAATGCTAAGCAGGGTGATATCAGGTTGTTTAATTCAAAAGGAGAGCCTTTGCTTTCCTATAAAGAAATAGCATATGACCACATCACTACTCAGGCGCTATTTAAAAAGGCAAAATTGAAATGTACTTTACTTGATGTTAAGATTAACGCTGGTCGCATAGCATACATTAAAGGAGCTGGAGATGTTGTTCCGCAGGCAATTGAGCAATTGGGTTTTCAAGTTGATGTTTTTTCAGTAAAAGATCTCCCATTAATTCAATTGGACACATATCAAACAGTAGTATTAGGAATTAGAGTTTATAATGTGAAGCCAGAATTACTAAATTTCACAGATCAATTGAATCAATATGTTGTAAAGGGCGGAAACGTTATTATGCAGTATAACACCGCTTATCGATCGCTAAAAGGAAAAGAGTTCGGACCTTTCCATTTCGAATTGTCAAGAAACAGAGTTACTGAAGAAGATGCTGAAGTAACATTTTTAAATTCAGCACATCCAATACTAAATTACCCGAATAAAATATCAAAAAAAGATTTTGATAACTGGGTGCAAGAAAGAGGTTTATATTTTGCGGCTAATTGGTCGAAAGAATATACTCCATTACTGTCTTGGTCTGATGAAGGTGAAGATCCGCAGCATGGTGCCTTAATTGTAGCTAAGCATGGGAAAGGTCAATTCATTTACACCGGTATATCTTTCTTCCGAGAATTGCCAAATGGTGTAGTAGGTGCCTATCGGCTTTTTGCTAATATGTTAAGTTATATACAGTGAAAGAGGGGCAAGATACGACTAAGTGGAATTACTGGTATATGGCTTTAATCGTCGTTCTATTAATTCAAATTATTGTTTATTTAATTGTTACTAACCAATATATATAATGAGTTTATTTGATTGGTTGGTGTTAGCAAGCACGCTTATTTTGATTGTAGGTTATGGTACTTGGAAAACCAGGAAAAACAAAAATTTAGAGAGTTACCTTAAGGGAAATAATTCTGAAAACTGGGCTACTATCGGATTGTCAATAATGGCAACTCAGGCAAGTGCAATTACCTTTCTGTCGACTCCCGGACAGGCCTATGAAAGTGGTATGGGGTTTGTTCAGTTTTATTTTGGATTACCCCTTGCAATGATTATTGTTTCCGTGTTTTTTCTTCCCGTTTATTACAAGCTCAAAGTTTACACTGCATATCAATATTTGGAGCAGCGATTTGATGTTCGTGTTCGCTCCTTTACTGCCTTTTTATTTTTGGTTTCACGCGGCCTGGCAGCTGGAATTACGATTTATGCCCCTTCAATTATTCTTTCAACCATACTTGGCTGGAACCTCCAATTAACCTGTGTCTTAATAGGAGGTTTGGTCATTGTTTATACTGTTTCCGGTGGTAGTAGAGCAGTCTCGCTTACACAAAAATGGCAAATGGGGGTCATTATGGGAGGGATGTTTTTAGCATTTTATTATGTGATAGGCAGTTTTCCTGAGGGAATAGGTTTTTCTGAAGGCTTCGATATTGCTGGTGGTTTAGGTAAAATGGAAATAATTGACTTGTCTCCAGATTTAGGCAATAAATATACCTTGCTGTCAGGTTTAACCGGTGGTCTTTTTCTTTTTGTATCTTACTTTGGAACTGATCAATCTCAAGTGCAAAGATATTTGGGAGGTAAGTCTTTGAAGCAGTCGAGAATGGGCCTTATGTTCAATGGTTTACTAAAAATACCAATGCAGTTTTTTATTTTATTAATTGGTGTCATGGTGTTTGTTTCATTTCAGTTTAATAAGCCGCCCATTGTGTTTAATCCTATTTCTATTGAAATGACAAACGCTCAGAAGGGAAGTTTATTGAAAATTGAAAAACAATACGACGCAATATTTTACAGCAAGAAACAAATTTTATCTGACCTTAAAGGAGATATTCAATCGGAATCAAATATCGCAGTAAAGGAGCTACAAGTTCAGCAAGATTCTCTCAGGTCGGCCTACAAGAACCTGCTTTTTGAAATTGATCCGGCTTATGAGACAAAAGATTCGGACTATATATTTCTAACATTTATATTGAATTTTCTACCACATGGTCTAATAGGACTCTTATTAGCGGTTATTTTCTCTGCAGCAATGTCTTCCACGGCAGGCGAGTTAAATGCACTTTCTGCTACCACAACCATTGATTATTATAAAAAGTTTTGGTCTAAATCGGATGATGAAAAGAAAGATTTAAAAATTAGCAAATTACTTACTGTTTCATGGGGTATATTGGCTATTATTATTGCATTGACGGCTGGGATGTTTGAAAATCTAATTCAATTAGTTAATATTTTAGGTTCCTTGTTTTATGGAACAATTTTAGGTGTTTTTATCTTGGCCCTTTTCTTTAAGTTTGTTGGAGGGAAAGCAGCACTAATCGGTGGGATTATTGGTCAATTAACCGTTTTGCTTGTACATTTTTTGCAAACCTTTAATATTATTGAATTAAGCTATCTCATGTACAATTTTATAGGTTGTGCCACGGTTATTTTAATTGGAGTTCTTATTCAGAAGTTTTTTGGATCTGTACAAATTAAAAATCTGGAATAGTTTCTCTAATTATTTTATTTGTTCAGTTTTTTCGAGAGTTTTTTATATTTAAAGATGAGATATTTGTGCATATGAAATTATTTAATTCTTTCAATTTGTCAGGTTTGGAGTTAAGTTCTAGGATTGTCATGGCTCCACTAACGAGAAGAAGGGCAACAACCAATAATGTGCCAGTAAACATAATGGCTGAATATTATGGTCAACGAGCTAGTGCAGGTCTTATAATAGCTGAAGGTACATCTCCTTCGCCTAACGGTGTAGGGTATTGTAATATGCCCGCATTGTATAATAAAGAGCAAATGAACGCTTGGAAGCCAATTACAAAAACCGTTCACGACAACGGTGGTAAAATATTTTTGCAAGTCATGCATGCAGGACGCGTGGGTCATGTGAATAATTTACCTTCTGGCGCTAAATTGTTTGGACCTTCTGCAATTGCTCAGGTAGGAGATGTTGCAACCTATAATTATGGAAGACAAAAATATTCCATTCCAGTATCCATGAGTTTGGCGGATATAGACAATGCGGTAGAAGAATTTACTAACTGTTCAATTCTTGCTATAGAAGCTGGATTTGATGGGGTTGAAATACATGGTGCCCATGGGTATTTACCGAATCAATTCATAAACCAATCGAGTAATTTTAGGGATGATGCATATGGTGGAAATCTTTATCATCGATTACGTTTCTTAAATCGAATAATTGATTCTACTGCAGCTGAGATTGGCTCGAATAAGGTAAGTTTAAGAATTTCGCCATTTAGTTATGCAGATGCAGGTGAAAATCCAATCAAATTAAGAAAATTATATTTAGAGTTAGTGGCAAATTTAAATTCTAAGAAACTAGCATATTTGCATTTGAGTCATATGGGAGAGGCGGTTTCTGAGAAATTTGAATTGTGGAAAGAGATAAGAATATTATACTCAGGGGTTTTAATGTTATGCGGGGATTATACAAAAGAAAAAGCGGAGCAAGCAATTCAAAATGGTGATGCAGATTTAATCGCATTTGGCCGAGATTATATTGCAAACCCAGATTTAGTTGAACGGTTAAAAAACAATTGGGAGCTTAGAGAAAGAGACAAAGCTTTTTGGTATACGAATTCGGCAGAAGGATATATAAATTATAAAAAATACAGTTCCTAGAAAATATTATTAAAATATCAGTATTAGTAATTGAAAGAACGTTCCAAAATTATCGATTTCAAGATATGGCTGTTGTTAGTGAATGTAATGGCAAGTAGAAAATGGCTCATTTAATTGACAGAAACCTAATTGGTTTATTTTCAGTTACTTTGGCTTCTAGTAAATTTTTCAAATTTTAAGTTTGTCAATTAATCTTTTCTTTTTTTAATCTTTTAGCATGAACTTACTAGAATATATTCAATGATTGTTATCAGACTTTTTATTTTTTTAGTTACTTTGTTTGAGTAATTTTCGATTGTTATTCATATTTATACTTCAATTTCAACAAATTTAAAATGAATAAAATATTAATATTCCTGTTTTTGTTAACAATATCCTTAAAGTCGTTAGCTACAAATTATTATGTTAATGATGGGTCAACTGTGGGAGATGTTTATACTACTGCGATTGGTAATAACGGAAATCCGGGTACTGCAGCTGATCCGTTTGCTTCTTTGACTTATGCAGTTAATTCAATTGGTTTAGTTTCAGGTGACACTGTTTTTGTTGATGCCGGTTTGTTTTATCAATTAGATGAAAATCTTCTTTTTAATGTTAATAATGTAGCAATTATAGGAGCAGGGAGTTTGCTTACAGAGTTTGACCATGATATGGGCGGAGGAGATTTTGAAAGGTTCGGAACAATAACTGCTGATAATGTTACTTTCCAAGGATTTACAATTTCGGGGTATGATTTTGGCGGAGATGCTTATGGCATATTGATCGATGGAGCTTCGAATGTTATAATAAACGATGTTTTAGCTCAGGATAGTATGCCTGGAGGTGGATCAGCTACAATTGTTGTTCGCGGGGGGTCTTCAGTTGAGTTTGATGGTGGAGGTTCTAATTGTAATTCTCCAACGAGTGTTGCAGGTGGGGGTGTTAATGTAGAGGGAAATGGAAACAATGTTGTATTTAATAATTACTCATTCTCATCGAACTTTAAAGCGTTGCAGGGTGGTTCGGCGCTTTACATTGTAGGTGATGCAACCACAGCTGTAACCCTAAATAATTCAATTGTTGCAGACAATACAAATACTTCAGGTACTGGTGGTGCAGTTTTTGTTTCCGGATCTGTGTTAAATGTTAGAGGTACCTGCTTTAGTAATAATTTAACAAATTCTGGTTCAGGTCCTAAATATGGTGGTGCTATTACAGTTGGTAGAGGGGCTTTAGTGAATATATCCCAATGTTCTTTTTCTGGGAATATTGTAAGTAATTCCGGAAAAGGTGGTGCTATTTCAATAAATACGAGTTTTTCGGGATCGGGTTCTTTAGCTATTGTAAATATCGATACATGTTCATTTACTGGTAATTCTGCTTCAAGCGAAGGAAATGATATATACCTCCGTGTTGGAAGTGGAAATGCTGCTACCATGAATATAAACGAATGTACATGGTCAGGAACTTCGTTAGATATTAGACAAGATAATACGGGGACAATTAATATTGGAAATTCTGGAAATCCTTCAGCAACCGGAACGGGGTTAAATTTTCTAAATACGATTGCAGCAGTTGCCTCACCAAATACAATATGTCCAGTTTTGGTTGGTTCATGCTATTCGCCGATATGTACAAATCCAACTCCTTCTGGGAATTCTAGTCAATTATTTTGTTCAAGCGATTCACCGACAATAGCAGATCTTGCAATAACAAGCGGAACTGATATCACATGGTTTAATTCTCCTGCTTTAGGAAGTGCCTATTCATCGACAGATGCCTTAATCAATGGGAATAGTTATTGGGCTTTCGATGTCTCCGCAGGCTGCGATACCAGTGCAGGTTTTGAGGTAGTAGTTACAATTAATGACCCAGGTGATGCAGGATTCCCTGGAGTTTTATCCATTTGTTTAGGTTTTACACCATCTGATGCTGAACTGTTTGCGCAGTTGGATGGGTCTCCTGAAACGGGGGGCTTATGGACTAATAATGGATTGATATATACCTATACTGTTGCTTCTTTAGGCTGTCCAGATGCTGCAGCAGATATTATTGTCACGGAAAATGACACATTAGCTCCTATTGGCAATAGCGCGCAATCTTTTTGTGCTTATGATAATCCGACTTTAGCTGATGTTGTAATTGCAGGGAGTTCAATTCTTTGGTACTCTGATGCAGGTGCGACCAATTTGTTAAACGCAACAGAATTATTAACAAATGGATTTACCTATTATGCAACACAAACAAGTATTATTGATGGCTGTGAAAGTTCTAATTCGCTCCCAGTAACCATTGTTTTGAGTAATCCAGTTTTAGACACCACTAATTACATAATGATTGAGTCTGCTTGTGGAAATAGCGATGGTTCGATAACTGGAGTAACTGTCTCAGGTGGTTTGCCGATTTACACCTGGGAATGGTCCAGCTCAGCAGGTGTTTTAAGTAATATTCAAGATTTGACAAATGTTACTTCGGGTTCTTACAATGTTTTGGTAACTGATGCTATAGGTTGTCAAGATTCTATTCAAGCGTTAGTTATTGATAATATTGGCGGAGCCACTATTGATATTTCCAATGCTGCGGTCATTAATGAAACTTGCAGTGATAGTAATGGAAGTATTGAAGATATAATTGTCACAGGAGGCAATGGTGTTCTGCTTTATGAATGGTCCAATGGATCCAATATTGTTTCTAACGATTTGGATATTAATTTTATAGAAAATGGTAATTATACTTTAACTGTAACCGATGCGAATGGTTGTGCTTCAACGGCAGGTCCTTTTTCTTTATCAGACCTAGAGGGACCATCTTTGGATTTAAACTCCTTGGTAGTAGATAATACAACCTGTAACGAAGCAAATGGCAGCATTACGGGTATTTCAATTAGCGGAGGGAATGGTGTTATTCAAATAGAATGGTCTGATGGGACTTCCTCAATTGGAAATACTTTAGACTTAAATGGATTAACTGCTGGTTCATATTCATTAGTTATTACAGATACAAATGATTGCACAGCTACTATAGATACAACGATATTTTCCGATCCAATTCCAGTTGTATTGGCTGAAGACGATTACGCTGTAACGGATCCCTCAACTGAGGTGATAATTATAATTGACACGAATGATATTGGAGATGTGGCAGCAATTCAAATAGTAAGTGGTCCAGAAAATGGAATCGCAACGGTTGATTTGATGGGTAATTTGACCTACACTCCAAATGATGGTTATTTAGGGGGCGATAGCCTTGTATACACCATATGCGATGAGTTTTGCACACTATTGTGCGACGATGCCATAGTATATATTGCGATAGAGAGCCTTATTCCAATACATGTTCCAAATGGATTTTCTCCAAATTCAGATGGATATAACGACGCGTTTGTAATTGAAGGGTTAGATCAATATCCAGATAACGAAATTATAATATTTAATCGATGGGGAGATGAAGTGTTTAGCGCAGAACCCTATTTAAATAATTGGGATGGAACAACTACTAACGAAAAATTGAAAATAAGTGGAAACCAAGTCACTGAAGGAACCTATTATTATATTTTGGATCTTCACGTTGAGGAAATACAACCTTTTAATGGTTTTCTTGAATTGAGAAGGAATTAAGACTTTTTGTTATGATTAAAAAGATATTACTTAGTGTGGCTCCGATTATTTTTATCCTTGTTGGTTATTCGCAAAACCAATATCATATCAGTCAGAACATGATGCATCAGCCATTGATTAACCCATCAGTAATTGGTAGTTACTCCAATTTAAATGGAGCGTTATTCTATAAAAATCAATGGACTGGTTTTGAAGGAGCTCCAGAAATAGGAGGGTTTAGCATCAACACACCTTTAAATAAAAATAATCATTCCTTAGGTTTAACTTTAATAAATGATAAAATTGGAATAAGTAATATTAAAGATTTATCGTTGTCGTATGCTTACAAACTAAAGTTTAATGAAAATAATTATGTGACTTTTGGACTAGCTGGAACTATGATTATGATGCAGTCAAATCTTGGACAATTAGATGTGATACAAGCCGGTGATCCACTTTTTCAGTCAGACACAAGAACATTTACAATGCCGAATGCTAAGTTTGGTGCCTATTATTTTAGAAACAATTTTTATTTTGGATTTGCAGTTCCAAATATTTTAAAGAACAAAATTGAAACATCAGGAATAGCTACAGGAGCAACTTCGTTCGATGCTTCAAATATTCATTACTATGCCCATAGCGGTTATCAATTTAAACTAAATGAAGTATTCAAAACAAATTTATCTGTTTTACTTAAGCAAGTATCAGGGGCACCGCTGCAGATTGGCGTAAACGGTCAGGTTGTTTATAAAGATTTATTAGGTGCAGGTGTATCCTATCGAACAAGTAAAGAATTGGTTGCAATGTTGAATTATAGAATTAATCCACAATTGAAATTTGGATACGCATATGATTACAATATGGGTTTAATCGGAACCTATTCAAATGGAACACACGAATTAATCATTGTATTTGAATTAATTAAGGAAAATACGATTCCTATTATTGAGGTGCCAAGGTTTTAACTATGCGTATGAAAACTGTATATATTATTTATCTTCTGCTAGCAACATTAAATGGTTTCTGTCAACAAAAGAATTGGATCAAAGATGGTGATTTTAATATGGACCATCACTTTTATAAAGAGGCGCTGATTTCCTTTGATAACGCATTAAATTCGGATATCGATTCGGTGCAAAAACTTCATGTGGAATCCCAAAAAGCTTTGGCATATTATCGTTTATTTGATTATGAAAATGCTGAGAAACAGTATGCAATTGTTTTGAATAATCCTGTTATTGAAAATACTGATCTTTGGTTGCAATATGCTCATATACTTAGAAATAACGAGAAATATGAAGAGGCAATTGATGCATATGAAACATATGGGTCCTACTCGGGCAAATATTCGGTTATTGATTATTATGAAAAAGCTTGCAGTTGGTCAATTGAGCATAAAGATTCGATTCAAAATTATCGCATTTATCAAACAAATTTGGAAACTGGTGGCAGAAGTTTGGGTGTAGGATATTTCAAAAACGGTTTGGTTTATAGTCAGTCTCAATCCGAAGATTTTGATATTAAGACAACATTTTATGACATTTCATTCGCAGAGAAAGAAAATGATTCGGTTTTTAAAAATTCTGAAGCCTACCAAGGCGAATTGAATAGATCATTTTATGAAGGTTCGCCAAGTTTCACTGCAGACCAGAAGATAATGTTTTATACCGGAAACGCTTCTGAAAGAATCAAGTATAAAGAGCGGAAACGGAAAAAAAAGGGTTATCAAATTAGTTCAACAGGAGTCAATATACTCAAGGTATATCAAGTTTCTTTGTCAGATTCTGGTTGGGTGAATAGAAAAGAGCTACCTTTTAATAGTAATGAATACAGCTGCACGCACCCAAGTATCTCTAAAGATGGTAGTACGCTATATTTTGTCTCAAATATGGCAGGTGGTTTTGGCGGTTATGACTTGTATGTTAGTTACAAAACAGATAGTTCATGGACTGAACCAAAAAATATGGGGCCGGCAATTAATACAGCATCTAATGAGATGACACCATTTTGCATGGAAAATACCATATACTATTCTTCTAAGGGCAATATGGGGTTTGGAGGAGCCGATATTTTTAAGGCTAGATTCAAAGATGGTGAATTAGTTGATGTGAGAAATATTGGCAAGCCTTTTAACACGAGTAAAGATGATTTTGCTTTCGTTATGGATGAGGATCAAGAGCATGGCTACCTTTCTTCAAATCGCTCTGGAACGCATGGTTATGATCATATATATGGATTTACCAAGTTCGAAATTGTTTATCCAGATACGATAAGAGGAATCGCAATGAATAGAATTACTGGAATTCCAGTAGAAGGTGTTAAGGTTACTATTGAACCTGATTTGGAAAAGGTTTTCTATAAAATGAAAGAAACGAATGAAAAAGGTGAAATAGAGTTGGTGCTTCCTAAGAACAAAGAGTTTTTAGTTACTTTTTACGCAAAGGGTTTTGAGCCAAAGGAAATAGTGGTACCCCCAACAAATAGAGAAGACATTCTTGCTCTTTTCGGAAGCCTGGAGTTGATACCAGTTGCGAAAAAGGATAAAATTATCACGATTGACAAAATATACTTTGATTACGATAAAGCAACAATAAGATTAGAATCTTTGCCGGCTTTAGAGAAAATTCTGGAATACTTAAATTATTATAAAGAAATTAATGTAGAATTAAGTGCACATACCGATTCTCGCGGAAGTGATTCATATAACAAACGATTGTCTCAGAAAAGAGCGGAATCAACGGTTAAATGGCTTATTGAAAATGGAGTTGATACGTCTAGATTGGTTCCTAGTGGATATGGTGAATCGAAACTTGTAAATCAGTGTAAAAATGGTGTTAAATGCTCTGATGAAGAACACATGAAGAATAGAAGAGTAGAACTAAAAGTGCTCTAATTATACTTAGATATTTCCCCCTCTTAAAAGAGTGTTTTTTGTCTGAACTCTTTTTTTATCCAATATCTTTCCATGTATTCCTTATATTTGAAAAAAATAAAAGGTCTGATTATGGTAAAATATGCATTGTTCGAATTAGTGCAATCTATGACAATGTCTGAGAAAAGGTATTTTAA
>Ga0315315_10004406_pt1 | contig 12975 bp, 14 predicted proteins | sample M140m3416metaG_FD_203699 | JGI IMG/M metagenome (GOLD analysis project Ga0315315, IMG submission 203699) | Ammonia-oxidizing marine archaeal communities from Monterey Bay, California, United States - M1 40m 3416 | ecosystem: Environmental > Aquatic > Marine > Intertidal zone | place: USA...
CAATCGGAGCCGGCGACTCCGCCAACCAGGCGCCCATCGTCTTCCGCATCCTCATGTCCACCGTCATGCGATCCATCTTCAACGACAAGAACAACCAGGAGCAGCTCTTCTTGGGTCCGGGCGGGCCGGGCCGGGACCTCGAGTTTTGTGTGGTCAGGCCGGGTGGGCTCGGGCTCGGGCCGCCCACAGGCGTCGTCAACGTCATCGACGGCGAAGGTACGCACGCGCTGACTCCCTGATTCCCCTAATCACCGTTACCGTTCGCATTCCCACGTTTCTATTCCCACATTCAACACGCGCGCTGACCCTGTTTGCCCACCCCGTGTCGTCAATCACAGCCGGAAGCATCGCCAGGGCGGATGTTGCGGACTTTTGCCTCGGAGCGTTGTTCGAGGAGTCGTTCCCGTACGTGGGCAAGGCGCCGTGCATCTCATCCGTGGGCGGGACCTCCTGGACCAAGGACCGCGGCGACAAGGGCATGATGGAGGCCTGATTTGGAATAGCCAGTGGATCCCCGGAATGGAAGAGTCTCGCTGAATAAATAAATAATCGCCTCTCATCTCCCGACGTCGTCACATGTAATACAGACACGCGCTGCTAATGTAATCTACGTATACACGCGTCACTCACTCACGAGCCTAGTCGCCCTCTTCGAGACGGCGTCGCTCGACCTGCGCTCGGAGTGATTCACACGCCGCGCGCCTCTTACGCCGCTCCAAACGCGTGAGCGCCGGATCAACGTCTTCGTCAAAGTTAACTCCCCGTTCGAGGTTCTCCCCTCTCGCGCTCCTCGCGCTCGCTCCTCGAGTCGCCGACGCTCGCATCGCCGCGAGCGCCGCCCTCGCCTGCGCACGCCACCACCGGACCCGCCCGCCGTGTGTGTCTCGAAGCTCCTGATCCATCACCGAAGAGTCGCGCGTCTCAGCGGTGGACACGCGCACCGAGCGGCTGGAGACGGTTCCCTTGCCCTTGATTTCCGCGTTTTCAATCAACGCGCGCCTCGAGTTCTCGGCGTTCGTCTCCCGCCTTGATTGTTTCACCACTTTCACCTCGGGCTGCTCATGAACGATGGGCGGCACCCGTTGGTCGCCGTTAAGGTCCGTATCGCGCAGTCCACGCGCCAGCTCGTCCACCTCCCGGGAGTCAGCGCGTGTGCTCGCACTTGATGAGGACGCGCTCAATTGGCCGTGGGTATTCACGTCCTTCGTCGGCGTCTCGACCTCGCTTTTGTGCTTCGCGACCGCCACGGACGGGTGAGTTTCGTCCAGCAGCGTGGTCACCAGCGTGGGTCCACGCGCGGCGCTTCGCTCGCACGACAGCTGGACCCACACGGGTTGTAAAACGCGCAGCGGTTTGGGCAGCGGGGGAAGCGCGTGCGAGGGTGTTTGCCCGTAGGAAGCGGAGTACGTCCAACCCAACGACTCCCCCACCCGTTCCAAAGTGATCCCGGGAGTCCCTTCTGGAGCCGGTTCCAGACGCATCCAGCTCCCGCTCGTGTCCGACACCTCCTCGAACGACGTGCACAGCGCGGGTAACACCGCGCCGGGATCGTCGCCGGTAATTACTGAATTACCGTTCTTAAACCCAATTAACCCGCGACCGTCCCGCGCCCTACCGAGCAGCCGGACGACGCCCCTGACGTGAAAACGAGGAACAAACACCGCGACGCCGTCGTCCTTGACCTCGTGAACCACCGCACGTTCCACCAGGGGCGTCCGCGCGAGGTGTTCGAGGAGGTACAGCTCGGAACATCGCTGCTGCGCCCTCTTGGCGGCTGTGCACAAAACACGCCGTCAGTCTAATTGCCCGTACGAAAGTAAAAAGAAACGTACCGCGGTTGCGTTCGTTGAGGTGCGTCGCCGTCTGCGCCAACGAGTGAGTATTCGTATTGTTTGACTCGGGCCCCGTCGCCTCAGCGCCTCCTTCCCCGGCGCCAACCGCGGCGAGCAGCTGCCGGTGCGCCACCACATCGGCGTACCTTCGAATCGGGGAGGTGAAGTGGGTGTACAACGCCAGCGCTAGGCCGTAGTGTCCGTGCCCGCCGCCGTCGCTCGGCGGAGCGCCGCCCGTGACGCAGTACTGTACACAAGAAAACACGACGTCAATCGAATCGCCCACACCGATGAAATAATAAACAAATAAACAAATAAACAAATAAACTCACCTGAGCCTCCGACATTGCCCTGGTCGCGACGCCCCGGAACAACGCATCCGCCGAATGTACGCCGTCTGTTGGGGTGCCGCCAGCCGTTTCTTTCAGCCGTTTCTTCGCGTCATCCAGCGACCTCGCCAGCGCAGCTCCGTTCGACGCGTCCAGCACGACACCGCACGAACCCAAAAGCCTTCTCAACTCGTCGAAACCGTCCAGCCGGGGCGGCGCTGTAAACAACAAAACACGACGTCAGTCCATACTAATTGCCCGTACGGAAACAAAAAGAAACTCACCGTGCCGCCTCACGAAAGCGTACGCGGGCGTATGGGCAAACACCCTGGTCGCCACCGCCGCGTTCGCCGCGATCATCAGCTCAGCCACCACGCGCATCATCGGTACCTCCCCTTTCGTCAGCACCGCCAGTGGAACGCCGTCGCTGGACGTTTCGAACCTGTAAACAAAACATGACGTCAATCTAATTGCCCACACGCGAATGAAAATAAACGCACCGTAACTCGGCAGACGCCAACTCCTGTGAACAAAACACGACGTCAGTATACTAATTGCCCATACGAAAATAAAAAAAAGAAACGTACCACGGCGCCGAATTTCGTTCGTTCCGCGTTCATGACCCGCGAAAAGTTTGCCACGACTTCCAGATCCTTCCGGACGTTTCCAGTCTCCGCCACGTCGTTCAGGTCATCCTCGCGCGTCGGAGGCGACCGGCCATCTAAGATGGCCTGCGCCTGGTAGTAATTGAGCTGATGGTTCGATCGAATCACCGAACGACCGAACCAAGGAACGCCTGTAAACAAAACACGACGTCATTCTAATTGCCCATATGGAAACAAAAATAAACTTACCAACGACGTTATAGTTTGAATCCAAAGTCCACATACAAGACACCGCCAGCCTGTGAACAAAACACGACGTCAGTCATTCATTCTAATAACCGCCCACACGCATACGAAATTATACAAGTAAACTCACCTGTCGGCGCCGCCGATCAACGAACAGAGGTTCTCGGAGAGCACCGCCGGGAGCATGTCGATCCTACCGTCCGTGAGGTACACCGTGGTACCCCTCGCGCGCGCCTCGAGGTCCAACACGGATCCCTCCTTGACGAAATGGGAGACGTCCGCGATGTGCACGGCCACCTCGTACCCGAATTCGTCATCCAGGCAATCAGACTCGGGGGAATCGTCCGCGTACTCGTACTCGCCCGTCTGCGTTTGACTCCCCATACGTTTTTTGACTGCCCCGTTAATTAAGTTGACTCCTCCACCTGGCAGCCGCAGCCGCACGCGCCGCACCGACACCGCGTCGTCGACGTCGGTGCACCCGGGCGGGTCGATGCTCATGGTCCGGTGCGATCGCATATCCCTTCTCATCTTTAACTCGTCAGCCGATATTTTCCAATCGACCCGCGGCAACTCTTTCAAAGCGCCCTATACACAAAACACGACGTCAGTCTCAGTCAAATTGCCCGTACAAAGATGAAAAGAAACTCACCGGCGAAAACGCGTTTGTTTCGATGTCGTGCTCCGCTAACAGCGCGTTGACCTCTGCCGTTAAATCCCCGCACTTCCCGAGCGCCCTGACCACCCGCGCCTCCGGGTGTTTGCTGTGCGCCGGCCACCGCGTGATGCGAACGACCAGTCGTTGGCCGCCGAGTGCGTCGGCTCGGCGGGTCAGTAGTCGGCACCGGGGGAATCGTCGGTCCATCGGGATGACCAGGACGCTGTTAGATCTGGCGTTGTTCGGGCGTGTGCGTGCTCCCTCGGGTGCTTTGTCCTCGGCGATGGTCGCGACGATATCGGCGCCGCGGCGTCGCAGGACGCCGACGACCTCGGCGGTCGGGACCAGCCTTCGTTTCGTCCGCTTTTTATCGTCGGCTCCGGCTTTTTCTTCGTCTCCGTTTGTATCGTCTTCTTCTTCAGAGTCGGAGTCGGAGTTACCTTCCGCCACCGTGTGCGCCCCTTCCGCCGGCACCCACCGACTCCGCGGCAGCAGACGCACGGCCACGCCGTCGCCGTCGAGTGCCCTGTTCCGCAACGTTCTGGAAGGTACCAGAACGTCTCCGAACGTTTCCAAAGTATTATCATTTCCGTCGTTCGCCGCGTCGGTTCGTTCCTCGTCCTCGCCCACCCTCACCGTCGCCTCCTCCGGCCTCCACCGACACACCTTGATCGTCCCGCGCATCAGCTCCCCGGACTCCAACCCGCTCACGATCGCGTCGTTGTCCCAGTGCGGAGCGAAAGCCCGAGCTCTATTTCCTCCTTCTCCGGCGTCAAAACCCAAACCCAAGAGCTTTCGTTCTTCGTCCGCTTTCATCGCCGCCTCGTTCGCCTCCCTCACCGACTCGAACGCGTTCATGACGTCCACGTCGTTCGAGTGGAACCGCGGGAAGTACTCGTCCGCGGCGAGGACCTCCACGCCGGGCGGCAGGCGCCTCCGCATCTCGCTCGCGAGGTCAGAGTTTTGATGAACTCCGCCGTTCAGCGTCGAGGCTCGATCGTCGGAGAGGATGACGACGGGAAATGCGCCGCGTACTTTCCCGGCGTACCACGCGGCAGCGCGCAGCACCGGGTCGTGGAACACCGAGAACGTCGGGTTCGCCGGTGTGTGTGACACGCCCGCGTCTTCGTTCATCGACACAGCTGTGTCTCCCGCGAATTCTTTTTTCTTGGACGATGGGGCGAGCCATCGACTCGGCGCGCGTTCGTCACGCGCGGCGACGACGGACGTGTGCACGCAGTGCTCGTTCGGGAACAGTCGCAGACTCCGCCGTCGATCGTTGTACACGTCTCGCAGTCGTTTAGAGAGCCGGGTGTTTCCCCGGCGGTGCACTTGACGTGCCTCTGATTGCAACAAGATGACGTTCTTCGCCGCGTCGCGCATCTCGAGGAAGTCCACGTACTCCGCGATGCTCGTCGCGTCCGGGACGAGGTAATGCGTCGCGTCGGGTGCCAGCGGGGTGCCCACCGGGTTGCCGTCGATCCGCCCGTCGCCGATCCTACCCGCGTCGTTGTCGCACGTCTCGCACAAAGCGCAGCCGCACGGGAGGTCGTCGCGCAGGTGCGCATCCTCGGCGTAGTTGAATACGGTGCCGGTTCTGCGGCGGAGGCGGTGGCCGGACACACGCGCCGTCGCACCGTCCCACGCGGACGCCATCTATTGACGCTGCGGGGTTCTATCGAAACAGTCGCGGCATCGCGCCGATGTCACCCACGCGGCACGGCTCGCCCCAACGCCGCGGAGGCTCCTAATAAACTGACAACACGACTTTCGTTTCCAACCCTCGAGGATTCCTTGGACTGTTGGAGGCAGATCTGGCGCTCCGAGGGCACAACACGAGCCGCGCATCGCGGGTGTGACCGGCGCTCGAACCGAACGAAGGCACCGCGCCGCTCGATAGCACGCAGGACACCGGGCAGGCACCCGCGTCCCCCGATCGTCGCGTTCGTCTAGGACCGCGCGAGGCGCTCGACGGTTCGGTGCGCCCGGCGGTTGGCGGTTAGGGCGGGAACGTAATCCAGATGGAGCCACCGCCTCCGGGACACGAGGAGCCTCCCCCGCCCGGCGCCGAGCCCGAGGCCCCAGCGCTCGATCCCGCCAATCCGTACGCCGCGTACGACGCCTACGCCGCGCAGGCGTACTACCAAGCGCAGCACGCGGCCGCACCGCACGCGACGCAGGCCGCCGACCCCGCGATCGCCGCGTCAGTCACGACGACAGCCGCGATGCCCCCGGGAGTCGCCGCGCCGCCCGGGATGGCCGCGCCCACCGCAGCGGCACCGGCCGCAGGGTACGACGCGGACGCATACGCCGCATACTACGCGCAGTGGGCAGCCGCGGAGGCTGCGCAACACGCCGCGTACTACGAGGCGCAGAGGGCGCATGAAGCCGCCGCGGCAGCCGCCGTCCCCACCGCAGAGCAGCTCGCGGCCGTGGCCAGGAACGCGTTCCAGGGTCTTCCAACCAGGCCGGCGGTCGCCAAGGTGAGCGCGGCGGTGGCCAAATTTGAAGCCGCGGCGGCGGCGGGCGGCGGCGGATCTCCGTCGATGACGACGGGTGGGGACGCGTCGACCCCGGACATGGACACGGACGATGGAGCCGCGCCGCCGCCGCCGTCGATCCCGCCGCCGCCGCCGTCGGTGCCGGACGTCCGCGACGACCTACCCCCCCCGCCGCCGCCTCCACCTCCTCCCCCAATAGTCGCCGCGCCTAAACCCAAACCCATCGTCGACAACAAGAAGGTCATCGCTAAGCCCTCCGTGGGGAAAGGCAAGCTCGCGGGTGTCGAAGCGCTCGGTCGAAATACCAAGGGATCCGACACGGGAGGAGTACACACGATCGCGGCGCCGATGGGAGGAGCGCATGGCGGCGGCACAGCTGTGTCGGCACCCTCGGCACCCTCCGCGGAGAAGCTTAAGAAACCCACGTGGCAGGAAACCGCGAACGAAGCGTTGGCGTCGAATCCGGTGTCGCTCTCCGCGATTGAGTTGGCGAAGGCGAAGATCGCGCGTGAACGCGAGGAGGCGCAACGTGAGCGCACACACGGTGACAGGGACGCACGGGACCGCGGCGGTGATAGGGAACGGGACCGCGGGAGGGATCGAAGAGACTCGAGGGACGGTCGGCGCAGACGGTCCGAAGGAAGCCGAAGGTCCCGGAGCGGAAGCGCGGATCGAGATCGATCGGACCGACGCCGAGGTCGATCGAACCGCGGGCACTCCGGCTCACGCTCACGCTCCCGCGACCGTCCACGGGATCGGGATCGATCGCGCGATCGCAAGTCCTCGCGCGGGCGCCGAGAACGAAGATCGGAAGATCGCGACCTGAAAGATCCTCCGATGGACGGAGACGGCGGTGCCAACAAGGATAAGCGCTACTGGGAAAAGTACTACGCCGAGAAGTTCGGCGTGGAAGTTCCCAAAGATACCACCACGAAACAGGAACGCGACGAGGTGAAGGACTGGGACAAGTTCTATCAGGAGAAGTACCGCGACGCCGAGACTGCCGCGCTTCCCTCGAGTCGGAAAGAGAAGAAGGAAAAAAAGGAGAAAAAGGAAAAAAAGGAAAAGAAGGACCGGCGCGACAAGGGATCGCCGGCTCGAGCCGGCGGATTAAGCGCGGGCGGCCCCGTGTCCTCCGCCAACAACAGCGGCGGCGGGGATTACGACACCTTCGTCGCCGCCACCACGGAGGTTCCCCCGCCGCCGACCCGACCGAGCGACGACAAAGACAAAACAACCGACAAGGTTAACGGAGGAGACGAACACAAGGACGGATCCGACCGAAAGCGACGCAGGGACCGTTCCCGTTCACGTTCACGTTCGCGTTCCCGCTCGCGTTCGCGGGACCGCGATCGCACACGCAGACGAGATCGCGACAGGGATCACCGCGACGACCGCGACGACAGGTACCGCGACAGAGATCGCCAGGACAGATTTCGGGATGACAGATCTCGCGGTGATCGCAGATTCCGCGATGATCCCCCCGGCTCCCGGGACAATCGCGGTAATAACAATCGCAACCAAGCCCCCGATTTCCGCAACCGCAAGCCCGTGCACCGCGGCAGCAGGCTGGCGCACGTCGGGCGCAAGTGGGGACCAAACGGTGAGCTTCTTTTTTATTCTCGTATGGGCAATTAGAATGACGGTGTGTTTTGTTCACAGGGACGCCGCCGGAATCACCGTCTGGGTCGGACGACGAAGACGAAAGGAACAGACGCGACGAACGACGAGCCGAGCGAAGCGGTTTCAGTCAGATTGCGCATACGCAGTCCGTCCCAGGGCACGCCCCGGGTGTGGGTGCACCGGGGACCAACGGGCTGGACGCGTTCGCATCCGCGGAGGAGGCGCAGGTGAGTAATTGTCCACCGCGATTTCCCTTCCAATTACCAAATACCCAATCACCACCCGATTAACCACCGATCACCGCCCTCGTTACCGATACAGGCGAGACTCGCGGCGCTGCAAGCCGCGGGGGTCAACGTGCAAGCCACGCGGCACGCCCGCCGGGTCTACGTCGGCGGTTTCCCCGACAGCACGAACGAACCAGAGCTCGGAGAATTCGTGGGCAACGCGCTGGAGGCGGTGCGTTCATCTTAATTTATTTTTGGTTATTTTTGGTTATTTTTGGTAATCTTCGTACGGTCAATCAGACTGAATCACTCAATGTGTGTTTTGTCACTTACAGGTTGGCGGAACGTCGCAGGCGTACGATCCGGGGAATAACATCACGTGCGTCCTCTCCGTGTACATCAACCGCGAGAAACAGTTTGCGTTTGTGGAGTTTCGAACCGTGGCGGAAGCGTCCAACGCGATGGTGAGTTTATTTTAACGCTCGTGTAGGAGGCAATTAGACTGATGACGTCGTGTTTTGTTCACAGGGCCTCGACGGTACCGCCATGCACGGCGCCGCTCTTCGGTTCAGGCGTCCGAACGATTACAACCCGCAACAGGCGGCGCTGTTGGGCCCGACCGGTCCATCCCCGCACCTTAACCTCGCCGCCGTCGGATTGACCCCAGGGTCTACGGTGCGTGTCCACGGCAGTGCAGTTTCCCTTCCAATTACCAAATACCCAAATACCACCCAATTACCACCCAAACGCTGACCGATCACCACCCCTAAACACTGTACAGGCGCAAAACGCGGCGGCGATCCCCGGGCACATCCCGGGCATCCCGAGCACGCAAAACAGCGACGGGCGTAAGCTCTACGTCGGTAACCTGCCGACGTACCTGACGGAGGTACAGGTGTACGAGCTTTTACAGAGCTTCGGGCGTATCTCCGCGTTTAACCTCGTGGTGGACAAGGAGACTGGCGCTCTGAAGGGTTACGGGTACGTCTATTTTATTTAACTCTCGTATCGTACGGGCAATTAGTTGACTGACGCCGTGTTTCTTTTTAAATACAGGTTTTTTGAGTACGCGGATGCCTCGGCGGAGGATGCGGCGATTGACGGCCTCACCGGCATGCGCCTCGGGGATAAGGTCTTAGGGGTCAAGCGCGCCACCGCCGATTACGGTATGCCGGGCGCCGCTTGGGTCCCGCCGATTGGATCCACGCCCGGGTTCGCGCCCGGAAGCCTTCCGGGCACGGAGACGGAATGCGTCCGGCTGACCAACATGGTCACCCGCGAGGAGCTCACGGATCCGGTCGAGGCGCGTGAGATTCTGGAAGATACGCAAGAGGAATGCGCGGGGTTCGGTAAGTTGACGCGGGTGCTGATGCCGCTGCCGAAAGGGGAAGGGTCGAGCTGGTTGGAAGATCCCGCGGGGGTCGGGGAGGTTTTTTTGCTCTTCGAAGAGATTGAGGGAGCGAGGCGCGCGGTGAAGAGTTTGAACGGACGCAAGTTCGCGGACAGGGTCGTGGCCGCCGGCTTCATCACGCGATCCGAGTTTGACAAGTACCTGTGAAACTCTCATCGTCGTCCACGAACAGACGCGAATATACGTTAATCGAAGAGAGCGTTGCGTTGATTGACGTCGAGAATGTCATCATTAAAACTCGGGAAATTTTTAAACTCGTCTCCTTCAGGCTCAGGCTGTCGCCACGCCGTCGCCGCCGTCGCCGCCGTAGTCCACCCCATCCTTGAACCTGTACACCAGCTCCACGTCGCTCCCTTTTTTCCACAAAAACTCCTTCACCGTCGCCAGCGAGCTCGACGGGTCGCAAACCGACCCCGCGCAGATGATATCGACAAGATCCTCCGGTTCACCTCGCAGCGCCAATCGATTGGCGACGTACACGGCCACTTTGCGTATACCGAGGACCCGTGGGGCGGTGACGCGTCCTTGCGACAGCTTGGGCGCGTCCGGCTGGGTATCGTGCGGCGCCAGGTGGAACGACGTCTTGGGCGAGTCCGGCACCCGGTACTTCTCCGATATAACTTCGACGATCCACTCGGGTAACGCCTGGTGCTCCTCCACGCTGCCCGCCATCTCCCCCACGGGCATCAACGCCGCACCCTCCCCGTCGCGCTGCTCGCACACGAGGCTCGGCGGTCGTGACGGGAGACGCCACACCTTCGCGTCGCCGCACGGAGTCAGCGCGTTGACGTCAAAATCGAGATGTGAATCGTCGTCGTCGTCCGATGAGAGCTCCCGACCGGCTTCGCACGCCATCGCGCGAAGCCGCCGTGCCTTCCATCCCCGCAGTAGCATGTGGATGGTCTGGACTCCGTAGTTACACTTGAGCTCGTCGTTCGCGCCGTCGACGCCCATGTCCAGCGCGTACGCCTCAGCCTGAAACGCGCCCGACGGCATCAACGACACCGCGATGGATCCGGTTCTTGTATCCACGGTGAACCACGACGGAACGGAGACGCGCGGGTTGACGTCTTTCAACACCTCAGCGAAGAGGTCATCACCGCCGGCGTCCCAACGCTTCACGCGCTCGCACTTGACGACGTCCCACAGGGAAATCGCCCCGTCGGTATCCTTGGCGAGGACGTGAAGCCTATCCGAGGTCTGCTTGTGCTCCACGATGGGCGGCGTGGACTTGATCGTCGCGCTCGGCTGCTTGTGAATCGGATCGACGTGAGCGCTGCCCTGGACCTTGCCCCACGCGTTGCTCATGCGCGCAGACGCCCGGCCCGGGGTGAGCTTGGGGGACACCGACATCGGCGAATCCTTGTACGACCCGCTCGTACGGTGACCGTGGGCCCCGCGGCTAGCCGCCCCGGGGGTGTACACGTGTTCCTCGTCGCGCCAGTCCACGTCCGCGGACCACCGGTTGATACTAGAACCCATAGTCGACGCCCAGAGCCCAGAACCTTCGTTACCGCCGTCATCCGGCGTAAGCGATAAAACCCCTTTATCTTCCTCAAACAAAAGCACCGTGCGTTTGTGGGCCAAATCAGTGGCGTACACCCGCCCGTCGGCGCCGCCGCTGTAGCACACGTGCCAGCTGGCATCCATCGCCGCGCTCCACACCGAACACCCGTGCAAGCCTGAAATTGTCTGCACGCACCGCTGTTGACCCAAGTCCCACAGACGCAAAGTATGATCGCTGCTACCGGTGAGACACAGACGGCCGTCGGAGCTCAGAGTGGCGCACCGCACGTTGCCGTTGTGGCCCTTCAGCTTGGCGGTCCTCGAGCCGGTACGCGCGTCCCATACGCGAATCACGTTCCCGGTGCACCTGTAATAAGAGTTAAACAAACACGTCAGTCTAATTGCCTCATCGCCCACGCGAGAATTAGGGAAATAGGAAGTAAATAAACGTACCCGGATACTAAAACGTTACCGCCGACGTCCATCGCCAACGCGTACGCGCTCTCTTTCTGCCCATCCATGTCCGTCACCAGCGTTGATTCTTCTGGAAGGTACGTCGGGTCCCGTGAAAAGTCAGTCACCGCGGTGGCACGCTCGGCGTCCCACAGGAACAAGTTATCCGTCTCGCCGAGTCCCGCACTGGCAAACTTGGTTCCAGACTGGTCCGAGCTGGCGAGCTTCATGACATAGTCGCCGTGCCTCGTGAGCGACGCCACGCACCTGTGCGCGTTCGGGTCGTCCGCGTCGATGGGTGAGTCGATGGACCACACCTTGACGCTGCTATCCGACGACGCGGAGAGGAGAAAGTTACCCGAGCCGGTGCGAAGGCCTGTGAACAAAACACGACGTCAGTCTGATTGCCCATGCGGAAATAACCAAAAATAACCAAAAATAACCAAAAATAAACGCACCGCACACGTCGTTGACCCAGCTGGAATGCCCTTCCCATCGCTCGTCGCACGTGTCTACGGATGCGCCGCGTTTGGCGAGTGATGACGTGTTCCACGCGCGGACGGTCCCGTCGCGTCCCGCGGTGTACAGCTGTGTGGACTCGGCACCCCCCTCGGCACCCCCCCCGCGTATACAGGGCGCGAAGCACGCGGCGTTGACGCCGCCGACGTGCCTCGCGTCGAATTCGGGATGTCGGAGTAAGTAAGAGAGCTTGCGAGGTCGCCTGAACCGCCCGGGTTCCTCGTCCGTATCCTCGCGCGTGCCGAGCTTGATCCCGCCGAACTTTCCAAAGCCGTACATCGCGTTTGAATGCCTATCGGTGAATGCCTATCTATACGAACGCCCCTTCGCTAGTTTTGAAGATTTTAGAAGAGGTGGCAGATGTTGTAGAAGAGGGTCCAGAAGAGCACGAAGGTTCCGAAGCCCAAGGACGCTCCGTCGACGACGACTTTATCGATGCCGATGAAGTACTTGGACGGCTTGAATCCGCACTTGGCGACGACCGCGCCTCCGATGGCCACGTTCGCGAGCCCGAACGCGGCGAACCCTTTCAGATCGGTGAGTCCCAGGCAGCCGCAGACGATGCCGGCGACGATGGCTAGAAACTGGAAGACGACGCCGTTGACCTTGGCGTTGTTGGCGACCTTCTCGGGGTCGATGACGATGAGCTTCTTGCCTGCGGAACGGATGGACGAGGGCGGTCAGCGACGAGGCCGCGACGAGGAGATCTCGCGAGGAGCTTGAAACGACGAGAAATGCCCTCACGGTTCAATCCACCATGGAGGTCGGGGGGCGACACGGGCGCACAGCTGTGTTTGGGGACGCACTTGCGGACTGAGCGGACATCTGCTCGCGTCGAGGACGCGTGTGTTGTCGCCGGTGCTCACGCGGTGGAGCCTCGGTCGATGCGCGGACGCTGCGGGCGACTGCGCGGGTGCTTGTGCGCACGGATGATCTAGGGCTGGGAGACAAGAGTTCAGTTTCACGGGCGGTGACTCGACGGGGCCAGGATTGATGGAAAACACTCCGCGCAGGCGCGGTCGCGGACGAGGGGGCGACGCCCGCCACGAGGGGACCCGCGCTACG
>Ga0315315_10004407_pt1 | contig 12975 bp, 12 predicted proteins | sample M140m3416metaG_FD_203699 | JGI IMG/M metagenome (GOLD analysis project Ga0315315, IMG submission 203699) | Ammonia-oxidizing marine archaeal communities from Monterey Bay, California, United States - M1 40m 3416 | ecosystem: Environmental > Aquatic > Marine > Intertidal zone | place: USA...
TGCTGGTAACCACATGTGGTTACCAGCAGGTACCAAATGGGTATGTGTAACGGTTTTGTTACAGAAAAAGCGGTTACTTTTGTAAGTTTGCAACCGTTACGACGGTTTGTTAGTTTCACACGTGACCGTTGCGGAAGTAGTTTGGTTTAGTCAATTACCGTCGTAACGGTCGCGTAGTTTCGTCAACGTTTACTTGTCGTGACGAAACGAAATCCAACGGCTGGTTGTACCAAACAATAGAAGACAGTGCGTACCAAACAAAAAGAAAGCAAAATGTTCACCATCCACGACATGCACACGTCCTGTGCTCAGAGTCTTGTGATCGATGGCAAGGTCTACAGCATCGCTCCTCCGCCTCCGTCACCCATCCTCTCCATCGACTTCCCTCTTACAGACATTCCGGACGCCTCATTCCTACCAACAAATACTGCACCACGTGTCTCACCTGTCCGCAAACATCGCGTTACGAGGACGGTGATGAAAAACACAATCGTTCGCGACACTCCCAAACGGAAACGCGATGAGTGGATGCAGTGGATCAACTGGAATCTTGCAGAGGAGTAGGTCGTTCCTCCTCACCGTGTACATCGTCCTCATATCCGAATTCCCATGGTTCGATGTACCATACGTGTGCCAGTTCGCCGTGGTAAACAGGGTAACCGACTGTGATTGGAGAACGGAGTTGTAGTGTGAGTAAACGTCTCATGTCCTGTGTCGACCATTTGGGTTTGACTCGAATGACATCCAGGTTGGCAGGGATCACGAGAGTTCCAGTCGCGATGGGACGAGGAATGCAGGATGATAGACATTGAAAAATCATAGTTGTCCCCTCTCTTTATTTGGTACAACAATGTATGTCATTTGTTTGTAAGGTGACGTTTATTTTCCTCCTTTCAGGCATTCATGCGGTCCGTCAGTGCCACACCCAACAAGTACCGCCCATCCACGAACATTCATCGCAAACAGTGCGCCTTTTTTCTTCCATCTGCACCCGTGCAAACCTACGAGTTTGGCCAGAAACAGGACTCGCACGTCGTTGGGATAACGGACATGCATCCATTGCTCGCAAGACTCCTTTCTTCTGCCTCCCTCCTACGACATGGTTCAATGCAACTATTACGAGGACGCCAGTGTTGCCATTACTCCGCATCAGGACAATGAGTCATGCATCGATCCACAGTATCCCATCGTGTCCGTCAGCTTTTACGCCAACGTGAGTGACACACGCAAGTTTTCGTTTTACACATTGACGGATGCAAAGGTCGTCGATGTCGTACTGGGTCACGGTGACGTTCTCACCATGACCTGTCAGGACGAGTACAAGCACGGCATCGAAAAGGAACGTCGGACGAACTGTGGGCCTCGCATCAACTTCACCTTTCGTGTTGCGATGTAACCAAGAAGGCCGATGTCGATCTTCCCGTCCGTAACAAGAATAGCGTTCCAGAATAACGTACAAAAAGGAATGTCTCCAGTATCATCTCCCTCCCTCCTAATTTTACGCAAAGGCATTCACATTCTCCAGTGCAATTTTGAATGCGGCCATGCGAAACGTGAGAGAGGACTCCCTTGCAGTGCGCACGACCTTTTCAAACGTGGACGTCATTCGCGTCGCAAGTCGTTCCTGAACGTCGACTTCGGTCCAGTATTGATGCGACAGATTCTGCAACCACTCGAAGAAGGAAACCACGACTCCACCCGAGTTTGCAAGAACATCTGGAATGACGTCGATGTTTTTTTCGGCGAGAACAGCATCCGCGTCGCATGTCGTCGGACCATTTGCCGCCTCAAAGATTGCAGTGCATTGCATGGTCTTCGCCACGTCTTCTGTGATTTGCATTTCCAACGCAGCGGGAATGACAAAGTCGCACTTGGTAGCAAAGAACTCCTCACGCGTGCATTCGGTCCCGTGATCGTACCCCTTGACGCATCGCTGCGTGCGCACATGGTCACAGAGCCTATGGACATTGAAACCCTCCTCTGATATCCTGTATTGGGTGTGGTCTCCCACGCCCACACAGACAAGACCAAGTGGAGTGAGAAGACGTGCCACTGCAGATCCGACATTTCCAAATCCTTGGACGACAAAGGTACGTCCCCTCATGTCCAACCCTTTGAGTTTCGCGTATTCTTCGATGCATATCTTGACTCCCATGCCGGTCGCATCTTCGCGTCCCAATGACCCTCCAAATGATACGCTCTTCCCAGTGAATACCCCGTAGTCTCGAGTCGAGTGGTTGGCAAGATTGTATTCGCGGGTCATTGCGTCCATGATGGCACTGTTGCTTCCCACATCCGGTGCGGGAATGTCGCGATCGCTTCCAATGTACGATCGAATGGCGGAGCAGAAGGCGCGGGAAATGGTGATCACTTCTTCCTTGGAGTACGCGCGTGGGTCGAACTTGATTCCTCCCTTGGCTCCACCAAAGGGAAGCTCCTGAAGGGCGCACTTGATGGTCATCCACCCTGCGAGCGCCTTGCATTCGTCCAAGTGTACCACGGAATCAAATCGAAGTCCTCCCTTGTACGGTCCTCGGAAGTTGTTGTGTTGCACTCGGTACCCCTTGAAGAGCACCCTTTCCCCTGAGGAGAGCGTTACCGGGAAGTGGACGATGATCTCATTCTGTGGTTGATGGTACAGCAGAGGTGCGTTCGCTGCCTTCAATTGCGTTTGAAACAATTCGTAAACGTTGCTAGTTGTGGTACTGCTCATCGTGAGGACTTGTCCCCAACCTGCGAAAAAAATAGCGTGACTCGTCAACGCATGTCCGTTTCCGATGGGGTCGTCCGGATACGCTTGTATATCGTGTATATTTGTTGACCTTCGACACAAAGGGACCACAATGGTGTACTCGCACGGAATGGTCTCTTTTTTGGTAACCTCATTCGTAACACACATGCCCGCGCGACGCAAGTATCGGTCCCCTCGTCGGTCGAAGAGTCGATCCACGAGTCCACGCCGGAGTCTCAAACGCCGGTCGTCGGGCAAGGCGCGACGCGCCGCCGTGCGACGCTCTCCCAAACGCCGAACCTACAAGGGATCCCGCCTGTACGGTATGCAGTCTGGGCAAATTCACCTTGAAGGACGGAATAGGCCTGAAAGCTTCGATGCATCAGTAGAGAATCTTCGCACGGCATTTCAATACATTGTTGGAGCTAACGACTTTGCTCGACGTAACATGAGCGACCTGGTTGCATTGCTCAATGAAACAAACATCGACGACCTAATCGCATCGTTACAACTACCCACACGCTATATTCCATGGTTAATGACGCAACAACCACCCACTTTTAAGACTCACTCCGCGCGGAACGTTTTCCGCGCAGGGTTAGGAAACTTTCGAAGTAGAACAGACACGCTACCCAGAGAACAATACCTAAACGTATGGAAAAACATGGTGGGTACAAACGGTAACGGTGTCGGTTTCATTCCTGACATTTGGTATCAGGTAGCCCTCACTGATGTCGCAATGATAACGGTAGACAAATTCGACGCTTACTCCGAGCATCGCAACTGGAAGAGATTACTACAACGCAGTTATTATACGTGTGAACGCCTGCATCCCGATACATGGATCAAGGAATGGTTGGACCACATGATACCTAGGAGAATCGCTCAGAAGAAACCAGTCGACGAAAAGCTATTGCTCGTTCATATGTGCTTACATAAATATGCGGAATTTTTGAAAACTCAAATAGTGACCAGGTACGTACTTTAGGGAAGGTACCAGAACTCGACGACTTTATTAACCAATTCGAACCTCCGAATCACCGTCCCGCACGACACCGCACTATTTTTAACATTGCAGTAGTCTTCAATGCGTTCAGAATTCGTGAGAATGTTTTCTAGGCATTGGGTCAAGAGAGACGCGCGTGTCTCACTTCATTTGTGCAGGGGAGGGATAGGGGGTGGGGTGTTTTGCTCACATGTGCCGCATGCGTAGGGGAACTTTCGGACATTCCAATATGCTCAGTCGATGAGGGTCGTTGGTGTCTCTTTCATTTCACACATTCCATGTGGGGTTTCTCTGTCGTTGTTTTGAAGCGTAAAGCTATCAATTTTTTTCATCGTCTTCACAACCCCCTTGTTTACACAACAATGCTCATCACACTCGTCGGATCATACTCCGAACACTCACTCAACTCCCGTCGCAACAACGCACCTCTCCACCTCGCGATTCGCAACCACTCCTCCGTCTCCGGATCTAGGGAACGAAGGAATCGTCCCAACACATCGATTCTCCAGTCCAACATTTTCTCTCACACACAAAGGGGGTGGTGGGTGCCTTGTCGCAGGTCGCTTGTCCTCTCTCACCTGCACTCTAACACTCCAGCATCAACGAGAGTAGATGTTGATTTGCGGAAGAGGACGCATGTTGTCGCGATCTTCGTTGGGGCGCAGCGTGCGTGAGATCGCCTGCGTGAGGATGGAATCGTGAATGTTTCCCACGACGACGATGGAATCCGCAGAGGCCAGGTCGGTGCCTACCATAAAGGTGTCGGTGACTCCATAGCAGAGAAGACCCATCGGTTGCGGATTGGGAGAGTCGAAGTCGCGCTTCACCTTGGCGAATTCAGTCGCCTTGCCTGCGAGCATGCGATCGACGCGCGTGATGTCGACTCCCGTGACGCGCGAGAGGCGAGAAATGTTCAACTGCTGGGAGAGATCCATTCCCCAATGGGGACGTTCGAGGACGATGAGGAGACGCTTGTGGCCGTGATGAACCAAGTGGTGAATGGAATGCGTGACGTTGGCGAGGATGTTGTTGTTGCGCATCGCCTGCGGATTGAGTACCGCATCACCCGGCGTCTTCGCCGGGTACTTGTCGTCGTCGGTGCGCTCGAGCAGCTGGCGCTCGCGCTCCTCAATCTGCTGACGCGTCTCGTCGTCAACAATGTCCGCCCGGGGAATGGTGTTGCGAACCTCGGTGCGGCAGAACGGGCAGCGATTGTTGCAGATGCTGTGGCACTCGTCGCACACGCAGTATCCACAGCATCCAAAGAGATTCGGATCGGTCATGCTCTCGTTCTTGCAGATGGGGCACTCCTCCTGGAACTCGGTAAGACGCGTCTGCAGACGCTGAATGACGCTGCGGTCCGAGTTCGGGTACTTTGAGGAGCACGTCTCGAGTACCTCGTTGATGCGGGACGGGTGAACGACGTTCTCGTTGAGCGTCTCCGTCAGGCGCTCGCGCGATTCGTCGGTGAGGTGGAACGACGAGAGTTGCGACAATACGACGTTCGTAAAGTTGGCGGGGACCACGTCGGAGGCCGAACCGGTGAGGTGCGACGCCATGGTAACGCGACGGCTACGCACAAAGGTGTTCCCGATGCCAATCGAGATCATGTCGCGCAACTCGTCGCGCACAAGACGGCGGAATGGAGTGAGTGTCATCAGGTCCAGTTTGGTGAGCTGTTCCACCGCCAGTTGGGCGTCCTTCCAGTGCCGGTTGCGGACAAGGCGTTTCAGTTGACAGGGAGCGTAGAGGTATCCGCCAAACTCGTCCTTGAGCCAGGAGCGATTTCCGCGTGTGGCGTCCTGCAGCGCTTGTGGCGTCGCCTGCGTGATCAGGTTCTTCATCACAAACGACTGATCGGTAGGCGAGCGTTCCTTGGGGGTCTTGACGGTGAACTCGTCGGTGATCACGACGGGAATGGTGACCGATGAATCATGGCGGAGGACCTCCATGATGCGTTCGACAGGGACCACCCACACGACGATGGTATTCGCAGGGAGGGATGCAGCGATGGTGGTGTTCCACTGCTTCCCCATCTTCTCCCAGACATGAATGACGATGGTGTGATCCATTGCCTCCACACGAGGGATCATGCGCTGCGCTGTGGTGACAAAGTGGCGGAAGGTCATCCCGGCTGCCGCGATGACGATCATGCGCGCGACCTTGGGGACGGGTGGACCCTTGACAAAGGTACCGGTGCTCTTCTGCCGGTGTTCCTGCTTGAGGAGGTCGAACTGGTCGCCGATGAGTTTGGAGAGTGCCGCCGCAATGGACCACGACGTCTTGCCGCCCGCGGTCCCCAGGTCGCAAATGAACTTGTCGGGGCACGAACCCTTGAGCATGCTCATCTCGGACGTAATGGGAATCTTGCGCGCACGCGGCATCTCCTCCTCCGAGTAGCGCGCCAGGTCGCGTAGGTTCTCGGAGGTGATCTCCACACGGGACGTGACATCAAAGAGATGCGATGCCCAGTGTGCCGCGGAGAGGCGCTGCCACGCGCAAAAGTTGAACGACTTGCCGGTGTCCGGGTCCGCTCCCAGACCGGGAGGAATACGGTCCAGAACGGCAGCGATCTCCTCCTCCGTGTGGTCGCGCACCCACTTCTGCAGCTGCGCGTTCAGGTCGTGTCCGTGCGTGATCTTGTCCTCACCCACGCTTCTCCACGTCATGTACTCCTTTTCCGAGTGCCACGCAATGTTCGTGTACGATATGTAGTTCGTGTACGCTCCTGGCGGACGCTTGAACCATGTGCTTGCATCCTGGTAGTCGGTCTCGTCCTCCACGTCTACGACGATTGGGGTTTTCAGCTTGCGTGCGAGTCGGAGCGCAAGGTCAGTCGGCATGAGTGTATGTGTCTCTTTCTTGGTTGGTACACAGAGAACGGGCGGTTGGTACAGGACTACAAAGAGAAGAAACGTCACGTACCAAACTGAAGGACAGAGGATGGAGACTCCCAAGCGCGCACGTTCCGCCTGCGGATACCTGGGGTGCACTCGCGACGAGTATCACCCCGGTCTGTGCTCCGTCGCTCCACCGTCCGTGAAGCGTCGTGTACGCATGCCTCGTCGCATCGCGTCCAATAGCATGTCGAAGGTCCCTCCTGCAACGTCCGTACCCATTTCCACAGAAATCACAATGGAGGCGCTCTCGACGCTCGTCGACTACTCCGTCGGCGACCTACTGTTCACTATCGACGAAGTGCAGCAGTTGATCGACATGCTGTAGAATCGTCGCGCAAAAAAACAGTGAGTGATAGAGAAGACAGATGGTGTTGGACGTAGTCGGGGAGTTGGTAAAACAGTTTCGTGAGGGTCGTGGTGTGACCGAGGCGCAGCGAAAACGCTTGACGGATTCGTACAATTACTTCCAACTCAGCAACAATGCGCGCCACTCACAATTGCGGTTCCAGATCCCATTAGACATGGACATGTTTCGCGAAATCAACGAGGTGATTCGCAGGTCACCACTTGCCGCGAAACGCATCGGTGAGGAATGGCTGCCGCAAAATGCAGAGGTGATTCGGAAGCGCACGGACGACGATCGGTGGGTGTCGCGTGAGGACATTCGTGTGTTGGATGATGTATGTACACGGTTTATGACTCGAAAATTTTTCCCGGATGCCTTCATTCGCATCAACATGACCGTAAACATGATTCGCATGTACGACACGATCGCACGGGAATGCAACCTTGCCTACAAGATCGTTTTTAAGGGAGGTGTGATGATGCGTCTCATCATTCTGGAGTTTTTGCACGACCTACACGTCACCGTGCGCCACGAGGCGATCGACTACCTGTCTCAGGAACAGCGTGCCGTCGGTGTGTCCGACTTTGACTTTGAAATCATTCCTGAGAATCGGTCTCAGTCGCCGGCGGAGACGTATCGTCAGGTCATCGCAAACTCTCTCTACCTTCTCTGGCTCCGCAAGTACGTGGAAGAGGGAATCATCGTCAAGGGACACACGGACGGCGACAGGTACGACACGACTCATCATTTGATGAACACGGCATGGGACTATGCGGAGAGTGAGTACGAACTTCGCGACATGTTGCAGGAAGAGGTCGATGCCCTTCCGTCGGATCACGCCCTCTCCGGAATCCGTGTGGATCACGTGCACATCGTGCACCCAGAGCGGCGTCCACCGCAACTGGAGCATCGGACTCGCTTCGATCGACGCGTGCCGAGCACGCGTGAAAACCTCTTCATCTTCAAGAAGAATAGCGGAATGCAGCAGGAGATTCACGTCGCGCCAGCGTACGAGGTGCTTCGCACATTAGGGATATCGAAGAAGCTCAACGAGTACCTCTCTCCGAGCATGGGATGCCTGTACTGCACTTCCAACTTCCACATCGGCGAACACGAAGAACCCGTGCACGAGTTGAGCATGGTAGGCAACTTCCACCTGTCTCGCATCAAACACGCCTTTTACATGTACTACACGACAAAGGACGGCAAGCGTCGCATCGATCGTCTCGCGGGGGAGGTGATCGATCTCTCGCAGAGCCACTACGGACCCCTTGACCAGAGGAAGCAACACATGTATCAGGACCATCCAAATCCATGGACGGAATACCCCATTCTTGAGGTGCCGGGACAAATCATTCGCTCCTACACACTTCCTGCGCTTCTGCACGACATCCAGGACGTTTTGCATCACGGAGAGGAGATGCCATGGCAGAATCGAAAGGTGTCCAAACGCCTCGTGCGGTATTGTGTTGTGCTCGTCATCGTCACCTATGCGCAGCACATCTCTCGCTTGGAAAAGGAGAACGCCATCCGCACCCTGATTTCGTACATTGACAACCCTGTGCACATCCGTCGCGAACGCATGCGGAAAACAAGGGTACCGCACGTCAATGAGTTTGCCGATCATGAGCACATGTCCATGAGGTCGCACTGTACGAAGAGTGCGACATGCAAGGAGGTAAGACTCTACTATGGAACGATGAAGAAACATTTAGAACGTCTTTTGGATATTATGGTACGCGACCGTCAGGCACACATGTCTCTCACCCACAGTATTCCTCTCAACGCCATGTTTGTGGGACACAGCGACCAACTCGTCACAAATGAGGCGCATCGGCGTGTGCAGTGTGAGTTTCTACGCGGACTAACGCCCTAGCTACTTCTATTCTCTCATATCTCTCTTCCCGTGGAGGCATCGTTTACGCCATTTCCCGCGGGGTAGTTGCGTGTCTCGCATGCTCAGCATCGCAGTTCCTGACGGAAGACGTACAAGTCACCGGTCGTCGCCTTGGTGGCGTCCATGATCTGACCGATGCACGGTTCGTACAGGCGTGCTTCAAACCCCTCCAGGCGCTCCTTCAGATCTACGAGGTCGCCGCGGAGCGTGGTGGACTGGATCCCGTCGAACGACGACGCGAGGGACTGGGTGGGGGACGCCTCCGTCGACTTGGTGCGCGCGGCGAGTTCCTTGGCGAAGAGCTTGGCGCGCTCGTTGGTCGACATGGGGCGCTGGGCGAAGATCGTGGCAGTCGTGGTGTTCATGTCTTCTCTTTGTTCTTCTCGTTTGGTACTACCAGTTGGTACGAAAGACTAGTGGATAACGTCCTCACTCGCCGTTTTTTGTCCATGTCAGTTACAAAAATCAAACGATCGGCGTCTGTGGTAGATCAGACGGGTATCGGATACCGACGGTAAAAAAAATGATGCACGGGCGGTCACACCTCCTTGTCCCATGGTTGGTCTCCAAACCATGCATTCAACCCTATTTTTTCGACGTTGCACGTCACCTTCATTCCTCCATGGAGCGACTTTTCTACAATCTTTCCCCGTGCGTCGGTGTTCTCCCACACGACCGAGTGTCCCGTTTTGGGACGCACATGCACTCCCTCCGTCCCGTCCTGCGCCGTCGCATTCGGGAAAAAGGTCGTTCCTCCACACCGCTCGTCCTCGATTCCCTTGAGGTACGTGAACACCGTCGTCGTTCTCTGTCCTCCATTGTCACGTGGTGCGTCGAAGGCGTCAAAGTGGGGTCGGTATTCTTGACTCCGTTTGTAGCGTGTGATTTGAAGACTCTCCAAATGCGAGTGCGGTCGCCCCGCCATGCCCGCGATCTTGTGTTCGATGCACTCGACGACTGAATCGGAGCTCTTTTCCAAGAAGGTGGTGCGCGACGTGCGACTCTTGTCCCTAACGTCCTTTCCATTCTCCGACACCATGGAACGTTCTTCCTTGTACCGTTTTTGCTCGTCGATGAGGTACTGTCTCTCGTCTGGTAGAAGGCCGTCCTCAACAAGGGTGATGTGAAAGTCAGAATCTGCGTTCACCACGGAGGAGGGGTTGCGTCGCTCGTGACGAAAGGTGGGATCGGCGACGCACGACGTCATTCTCGTTTTTTGAATAGCAGAATATTAAAAACCAATGTCATCGACGTCATTGGGAGACCGGCACACTCAAACGTCGGCAGCCAACAGACGTCTTCCTCCGCTGACGTCCGAGTCCTTCGTGATTGCCACGGTGAATACAGTGGGCATGTTATTCACGTTCGCATGGGTTGTGCGTATCCTGATGTTTGCGGCGTGTGTGACTGTCGGAGTTTGGGCGTATTCACATCCCGAGAATGCGGTGCAAGCGATTTCGACCATCGACCTCGAGACACAGGAGGCACAGTTCGATGATCAGTTCGTCGTGTTTGTGCGCGTGATTGAGGCACAGTTCGTCGTGTTTGTGCGCGTGTTCGCAACCCTCATCGTCATTGCCGCGTGTGGTATACCGTCTCGCTATGACAGAACGTCGCGTCTACTCTCCCTTGCAGGATACCTACTCGCCCTCGGACTGTTCATGGACGTCTCGATTCGGGACAATGGACAGGTATTGGAACAATGGTTTGTGATTGTCTACGCACTCTTTGCCTGTGGCGTCCCAGCTCTAGTGTGTGGGTTCGAGGCGCGCCACCCAGACATGATTTTCTAAAGGTCGGCACGTACGTCGAGTTCCGTCAGGTTGGCGTACTCGTGCGGAAGGCACGCGATCCCGGTTCGCGTCCACAAAATGCGCGACGATTCCCATGTCGTAAATACCCCATCCCGGCACGACGCGTCGTCAAACAAATCGTCATACAGAAAGCATCGCGACGGTTCGGCGACCTTGACGTAATCGCAGGTGCAGTAGGTGCCCAGTGCCATGTCGCTACACGCCCCGTCACCACTATACCCTACCCATGTGAGGTCGGTGGGTTCGCGAAGGGCGGACAGTGCGAAAAAGAGGAGGGAGAGGAATATCATCGCGACACCTGTTTGAGACTCATGCAGTGCCAACAATTTTGATGCAATAAAACACAAACATGCGGTCACGTCGTCCGAAGTCGTCGAAACGCCGCAGTCGGTCTCCGCGCCGCAGTCGGTCTCCGCGCCGCAGTCGGTCTCGTCAACGAACGCGTCGCAGTGGCGGCCGTCGCTATCGTGCCCACGCTGCTGTTGCTACTTCTCGAGTTGTGTGCAGTATAGACTTTGATTCATGTGGTGAAATTATTTTACCAAGGGGCCCTTTTGTCCGAGATACTGTTGAAAAATTCGAAACATTCTTACAGAACACCCCCCCCACACACGTGTTTTCCGCCAGTGCTAGGTGTTTCTTTCAGGGTTGGGTTGATAATGTGAAGTGGAGGGAACAGGATGGTAGGGACCATGTCGCATTGTTCTTGGAACATCTTACGCCAAAATTTGTCGCACCGGGGTCCCTGACGCACATGACGATGGCGCTGAACAAACCTACATCGTTTGGACATGACGTGTATGCAAACACTGCAGTCCTGAATCATAGAGATTTCCGAGTATTTCCCGACCATGTGAAGACACTGTTTACCCGCGAATGGTCTACAGCTTCCCAGACGGTAGCCAAATACATGTGGATATACAAGCAGATCTTCTATGCACATCATTTATTCGAACACACTACGATTCAACAACTCGTCCGTGAACGTTTGCAGCATTTCGACCGTCTAGGCGAACCTCTCACAATTACTGGAAAACACCCTCTAATTGCGAATCCAAGTTTTGACAACAGACAATATAGTGTGTATGACTTCGAAGAAAAGTATGATCTGGAGTTCATCGAAGACACCTCCAGAACGGAATACGACGTTCCAGACGGATTGGAGAGCTATACACGGTGTAACGTTGTTGATGGGTGGGTAACGGCAGAGACGAGTGTACACGGATATACTGAGGTGTTTTACACAGTAAAGGAAGCAGACGGGAAAAGGGAGTACACTTTTTACAGAAACTGTTCGAACAGAGCCAAACAACCATTCACGTTCAACTTCATGGATGATTCCTATGCGAAAACTGTGTTTACGGGTATTCGCGATGGAACATTACCCCATCCAGATAAAGCAAATGTGACGTTGCGCTGCGTTCATTTCGACGCACATGCCTCTCCAACGTCCACTGACGATGAATCACCAACTCCTACCCTAACATTCAAGCGACTTACAAAATACTCATAATTTTCAACAATGCCCAAACGTTCCTCCATCCCTGCCTGTCCCCGCATTCCCTCCGACTGCAAACGCGGTTCCGGGTGTCGCATTCGGCAATGTCGCGGACGCAACTCGAAACTCTACACGATGCCTCGTCGTTTCTCTCCCCGCGAGTGTCGCAAGGGTGCGCACGGGTTCACGATGCGCGCCAGTTGCGCACCGTTTTCTACGCGAACGCGGCGAGCGCCGAGGCGGTAGGCACCATCGGGTCTGACGTGGGAGGAGGAGGGTCCTCCGCCACCTTCTTGACAATTTCCGCCATGTGCTCCTTGGTGAGTTTGTGCAGCATGGCGGGCAACTCCGACAACTTGCAGACGACGCCTCCATTCTTTTTGACGAGGTCGTACTGGCGGTCAAGGTCCGCGACGCCGAGGGCGACGTCGATGGGAGCGATGTTCATCTTGGTCGGCTCTCCCTCAAAGTCGTCCGGCACCTCCACCGTGTTGTACGTGAGGACGGTGACGACGATGGGTTCGTTGGTGGGTCGGACAATGTCGATGGCGTTGGCGTCGCACGTGCCCACCGACTCCTCGGCAACGGAGACGCGCGCGGCGTACGACTTGCCAGTGCACGATGCACCAAGGGACCGCCACACGGGTGCACCAGCGTCGTCGTTGTCGTCACTCATCGGCGCATACAGACCGCGCGTGCGCGCCTCCTTCTTCTGCGTGTTGGGGATCGCGACGGTGACGAAGCAATTGGTGCGTGCACCCATACCGCGGACGCCCATTTCCA
>Ga0315315_10004408_pt1 | contig 12975 bp, 12 predicted proteins | sample M140m3416metaG_FD_203699 | JGI IMG/M metagenome (GOLD analysis project Ga0315315, IMG submission 203699) | Ammonia-oxidizing marine archaeal communities from Monterey Bay, California, United States - M1 40m 3416 | ecosystem: Environmental > Aquatic > Marine > Intertidal zone | place: USA...
GTAATAATCGCCAAAGGTAAGCAGAAAAAAACTACATTAGGTATTGCAGGCGGTCTTGAGAAGAGGTCTTCACATCCATATGCTCATGCTATTTTGGATTATTTGAAAGTTCAAGAAATTCCTCCAGCCAAAGTTTCTGGTATTACAGATATTGACGCTGGGGTAAAGGGATTAGCATCTGGTAAAGAAGTATATTTTATTCGTGCAGATATGGCCGACAAATTCAAAATTAGTATTTGTGAAGAAATATCTGAAGCGATTAGCAACGCAAAGAAGAAAGGATATGGCATGAGTTTACTTGCTAGAGAGGATACGGCTTTGGCATTATTTACGTTCATCCATGATGATACGCGTAGTGGTAGTAAAGAACTGATTCATGGTTTCCAAAAGCGTTCAGTTTCAATAGAAATCCTTTCTGGAGACCAACAATCATCAGTTAGCAGTTTTGCCGCTCAAGTTGGCCTTCCAGACCAATCCGCTCATGGAGGATTATCTCCCGAGCAGAAGGTTTCATGGGTTGAGAAGAGATCTCAAACCCATGTTACTATGATGGTTGGAGATGGATTTAATGACTCAGCAGCACTTGCTGTAGCAGATGTTGGAATTGCTGTTGGTACTGGTGAATCAGTGAATATGGAAGCAGCCGACATAATGTTCCCTGGTGATGAACCTAAGATGCTATTAGAATTACATGACTTGTCTAGAAAAATGAATAATGCATTGATTGGAAATATAGTACTCTCTATTCTTATCACTTTTACTTTGGTCATCGCAGTTGTAAATCAATGGTATGATGAACTTTGGGTAGGTGTTTTAATTCATGAAGCATCGGTTCTTCTAGTAATTCTTAATGGCGCTAGGCTCGCAGGAAAAGATGGTATGTTCTCAATGTTGATATCAATACTCAAAACATTGTGGAGCGATACTGCCGCAGTATTCCTTCAATTTAAGCGACATTACTTCAATCAAACTGTTACTCAAAAACCTCCCGAAATAGATTTACACGCGACATCTTAAACCCTAATGGCACCTCTTCGGTTTAGGTGCGGAGATGGCTAGAGTTCAAGCAGACCCAATCACTGCCGCTCTTGCCCATCCTACTCGCAGAAATCTTTACTCAGCTTTATCTGCAACAGAAGAAATGAGTACAGTTCAACTTCAAAGTTCGGTTGATGTAGATAGATATAATTTATATCATCACTTGAAAAAACTAGCATCATTAGGTTTGGTAGAAAATCATAGAGATGTTGGTAGAGCGAGGTGGTGGAAAGTCGCAACAAGAGTGGATATGCCCGGTATTATTACGGCAGTTCAATCAAATGTAAGTCCGATTAATTCAGTATCTCAATCTGTTGATATTGGTTCAATATTGGAAGCCAATAAAGGGGCGCATATCATTTCATTGAATGGTTCAAGAGACAAAGTCGGTGCAAAATTACTATTTGAGCAACTCGCCGATGATTTGGGTATTGAACTTGACATTCCATGGAATTTTGTGCCCACTAAAATTGTATTAATTGAAGAGGAGAAGTGAAATTATGGACGAAGATGAAGAAATTAGAATCGAGTCGCGAATAGCCCCACCTCCACTTTCATGCCCTAAATGTGAAGAATTACTACCTCCTGATTTGGGCGAGTTGATTTGCTCAATGTGTAATTCGAAAGTTAATGTTGAACACCCAGTCACAAGAAGGAAATGGAAGGACGAGAAAGTTAGTTGCCCAGGATGTGAGAAGGTATTGGTAGTTGGTGTAGATAGTAGGCCGGCAAACCTTCAATGCGGCTCTTGCGAGCATACATTTACTGTTCATCCAAATATTCCAAGAATCGAAGTCACTTGTCCTGGTTGCGAAAGACGATTAAGAATGAAGAGAAAGCCAGGTAAAAGGAATATTGATTGCCCAGCTTGCGATACTAAATTCACAGTCCAGTTCTAGATTTTTCACTGTTTATTTTATGGGTTTGAAATCTATAATTTAGCCTTAAAAACGGCCTCTTAAGTCTCAAAGTTATCGCGTACCTTATGTATGATAAAAAGTCGATAAGATACTGGATGGGTTCTATGGGTACTAGCGATAGCAAGATGGAAGAGGCACTAGATGTCGCTCGCAGCAAGAGACTCAATGCCGACAAACTATCACTTGCCGCTTTGCGTTCTCAATTCACAAACTCTTCTGGTCAATCGATTGACCAAGCACAATTAACCAGTGCAAGATTCCGTCAAGAAGAGAGGCTACGTGCCGATATTCGCAGAGAAAGAAGGCTTAGACAACAAGCTATTGCTGAAAGAGTAATTGCTATGCAGGAAACCTTAGCTACAGATTTAGCAGTTCAACATGAACTAACCCTAGATGCACTAGAAAAAGAAATGCGAGAATCCATGGAAAACGAACTTGCTGACTTGGAGCGAGAAGCATTAGCTCAAGAGGAAGGACGTCTACGTTCAGAGTATGAATTGAGATTATCGAGACAAGTCGAAGTACTACAAGAGCAGTATGAAGTCGAGCAAGACTTGCGTTTAGAAGAGCATAAAGAGAGACTTAAACAAGATATTGAAGCCGAACTTCAAGAGGAGCATAGGCAAAGAGTTGAAGTTCAAAAAGAACGTATTGCATTGGATTACAATCAAGAACTTCAGCACCGAATTCGAGAAATGGAATCATCTCTTTCCCAAGAAATGGAATCAAGATTCAAAGAGATGGAAGGCAGTGAGTTAAACCGCCTAGAGGAAAGTCATTCTGCTCGACTAGCCGAGAGAGAAGAACAGTTACGACGTGGTATTAGAACACGACTTGAGCAGCAACTTAGAGCTCGACTAAAACAGAGAGAAGCCAGGTTGAAAGCAGAATATGATCGTCGAAGTCTCCGCTTGGAAGAGGATATTGCCCAGCAAATTCAATCTGAGTTAGAAGAAAGACTGCGTAATGAAACCACAGATCTAGAAGAACAGATGCGAGAAGACGTTGAACTTGCCATCGCTCGTCGAAGAGATGAACTCAGAGTCGAATTAGAAAAGCAACTTGAAACTAGACATCTCGAAAAGTTATCTGATAGGAAGGTACGCCTAAGAGAAAAGTATGATATTACATTCTCCAAGGCTGTAGATGACATCTCTCGTTCACTGAAGCATGAAATCGATAATGAGTTAGAACAAAGAATGGAGTCTGAATTCACTAGTTACCGTAATGCTAGAGAAGCGGAAATCCAAAATAGATTAGCTAGATTCCGATATGACCGTGAAAATGAACTAAGAGAGCAACTCGAGGTACAATATGAATCCAAGAAGACAGATTGGTCTGAGAGACTCGAACTCGAGTTCCAATCTCGAGAAACTGCTGCTCGTAAGGCTATTATGTCTGAAATCGATGCAGGTCTAAGAAATGAAAGATTAACATTTGAAACTCATCTCGAATTATTGAAGGAAGAAACAGCATTAGAATTAGAAGTTAATATGGAAGACCGTCTTGAACAATTCAAGACTCGAAAAGAAGACGAGGTCGCATCCCAACTTGAGCGTCAACTTGACAAGCGAGAAGAGATTATGCGCAATAAGGCATTGATCGAAGTCAGAAAGCGTGAGGCCCTAATTAGGTCTGAGATTGAGGCTCAACTTGGTTTGAAGCGTGCTGAAATCAGAGATAGACTTCAGAATCTAACGCAACAAATGGATAATTTCAAGGAAAATGCGGAAATAAAGATGCGAGATGCTGTTGAAAAGCAAGTTCAAGGCGAGATTGATTCTACCGAATCAGAATATAATACTCGTGAAAAGGAATTTAGAGATTTACAAAACACGGACTCACGTGCCGAAAAGCGTCAAATGTGGATGCAATCAATCTCAGGCCAAGATAGGCCACAACCAACTGCCATGCCAGACCCCTCACTACTAGGGGCAAGACCATCTATCCTAGGTTCAAGCGGCGGTAGGCCAATGAGAGGCATTCTTTCGAATGAGCAGACTCAACAACCTAGAATGGGCCTTGCCGGAATGCGAGCCCCAGAGACAAGTTCGAAACCATTAGCACCTTCAGCTTCGTTAGTAAGGCCTGTTAAATCCCCACTTATCTCTCCAAAGCCAATTCAAACGCCAGAGTTACCAAAACCAGTCCAAAAGATGGGCACTGCTGAACTAAAGCCAGTGGTTTCTACTCTTGAACCTCTACAGCCTGAGACCGAAGTGGAAGTTGAGCAAAATGTAACAACTACAACATTGACTCCAATTACTACAACACTGACTCCTCAAGTAAAACCAACAGGTAATGTTGCTAGGTTGACGCCAATTAAGCATATGCTTGAGCCTGTTAAGAAATCTCGAGGCGCACCTCCATCATCTTCATTTGGTAAGAATTCTGATGATTCTGATGAAAACGAAGAATGATTAGATGCAATTATAGCGAGTTATTGATAAAATAACCCTGCGTCGCAGATACATGAAGCGAAGTATATTTTTAATAATCATCTTGATGCTACTTCCAATTTCTACTGCTACTACCGCTCAATATAATGTTGTTTTCTCAGGTGTCACAGATTCTACAGATCTAATTATTTATTCTGAGGAGTTGTCCGATAACAGTATTTTAACATTGAAGAAGAATGGTGAAATTGATTTACAAACATTGTCCAATGGAGTACTAAACTCGCTATGGTCTGTCGATATTGATAAGACATTGTTCAATGGTAAATTGGATTCAGCACAAGAATTACTGGCTGTATCTTATGATGTTGGCTTCTTAGTTTTTAGTATGTCTACTCAGACAGTAGCGTATCAAATAAATTTGACTTACACTCCAGATGATTTGGATTGGGACTCTGAAGGTAATGTTTGGTTGGCTTACTATGACGGCACAGGCGGTTCTAGTCGTCGAGCAGTTGAATATAACCAATTCGGAGCAACAGGGTTTGAAACAGCATCCATAGGGGCAGGTTTCTTATCTTTCCAAGTCCTTTCAAACGACCTAATAACATTCTCAGCTATGGATTCTAAGACCCACGTCTACGGTCAAGATGGAGTCCTAGAGCGCAAATTATCTCAATCTAGTAATTACTTGACATATTCTTATGAAGATGATTATCAGAATTTCTTCGCAGGTTCTTCCGATGGTAAATTGTATAGGTATAATACCACGACCTGGTCTTCAACATCTTTAGACTTGGGAGCCGAAGAAAAAATATCATATATGTCACACTACAATACTGACACGTATATTGTAGGAACTGAAGAAGGCTCAATATTCATTGTAGGGGCATCTCCTTTCATTGTCCAAGATAGTTTGTCAATTTCCGGTAAAGTTACGGGTGCTTATCGCGAGTTTGGGGGTCAAATTTCAGTTTTCAGTTCAAATAATGTTTTCACCGATATATCATTTTTTGATTTAGATTCTGACCTCGATGGAAGCCCAGATTCAGTAGATATTTTCCCTACAGACCCCACTCAAGATTCTGATTCTGATGGAGATGGATATGGAGATAATCTATCTGGTCTAAATGGTGATGCTTTCCCCTATGACTCAACACAACATATCGATTCAGATGGTGATGGTTATGGTGATAATGTCTTAGGCAATGACAGCGATGCTTTCCCTCAAAACTCGGAGCAATGGTTGGATAGTGATGGAGATGGTTATGGAGATAATACCGATGCACTGGGCGGCGACTCATTCCCTGCAGAATCCTCTCAGTGGAATGACTCTGATGGCGATGGCTATGGTGATAATCCTGAAGGATTCCAACCTGATGGTTGTACTGAAATAAATGGATTTTCAACATTAGACCGATTTGGATGCCTTGATTCTGATTTTGATAAATATTCAGACCCCACCGATAATTGGACAATTTCAGATGGCGCTGATGCTTTACCTAACGAAATTTCACAATGGGTAGATCGTGATGGTGATGGATACGGTGAGAATAATACCGGTGTAAATCCGGATTCATGCCCTCTTATTGCAGGAACGTCAACAAAAACTTGGCAAGCAGACCTATCATCCAATACTGGATTTTCAGAAACTTCAATGTATGGTTGCTTGGATTCTGATGGCGATAATTGGGCAGATACTTCTGATGCTTTCCCAGATGATTCTACAGAATGGTTTGATGGAGATGGTGATGGTGTCGGCTCTAACAGTGATTATGATGATACCAAAACTCTGGTTTCAACAGAGCAAGAGCACTGTATATTGACAATCGATGACTTTTCAGATACATGCAATGGATGGAGGGATTCGGATTACCAAGATTACCTTTCCAGAGACAAAGCTGCTGGAGAGGGTGACTTATCTTATCCATCATGGGTGGTTAATTCCGAGGCTGGGAACTTAGACGATGATAGCGAAGAAGGCCTTGGTGAAACAATCAAGGAAGTTGCAGTGATAGGTGGAGTGGCATTTGTAGGGATTGCTGCTCTGGTGATTATTATCAGTTTCATAGCCAAGAAAAGAAAGATAAATTCTATGATAAAGATGTACGGAGTCCCATTTGAACCGGAAGAGGCTAGTGCTAATGATGAGGCATTAGAGGGTTCAGCCGGACTTTCAGCAACAGGTGGTATTGAATCTGATGACTCTTGGGAAGACGATGTTGAGGAGATGAACTTCACCGAAACAGATTCAACCGAAGAAACTGAGACTAGTGAGATAATTTCTTCTGAAGATATATACGAACAAGATGATAGTTTGGAAGACATAGCAGGTATAGAGGTCTCAACCAGTGAGCCATCGACAGAAGAGGTTTCAGCCATGTTTGAAGATAAAGAAGAAATCGTTTCAGGGGATAAGCCGAGCAATGCTCCACCAGTTCCTGCAAGTGGGTTGCCAGAAGGCTGGACTATGGATCAATGGGAATGGTATGGCCACGAATGGCTTGCCAAGAATAGTGACGATTAATTTCGCCAAACAATAGGTAGTGAATTTTTTAATTCACCTAGTTCCTTACCGGTATAGATTGGTTTACCATCCTTGACTAGAGTATTCATAATTAGCCATAGTACTCCGTTCCAAGATTGAGACTTCGAGAAAATTTCCACATTACCAGCTGCTGCAGAAACCAGTAATTTACCTTCATCTGTATCTTCATCGAACAAAGCGCGCACTATATTTTTAGTATCAAATAAGTAGCCTTTAGGGCGCCAATTCATCATATTATCACACCTGGAAGGGCGAGAGATTGAGTCTATCTACAAGATGTTCTACTTCAACATCAGCAACTGCTTTCATTCTCTCTCTTAGAGTATCAATTTCGCCACTCATTTTTGTTATTTTATGAGCACGAACTAAGTCGTTTAGAAATTCATTAACACTCTTATATCCACTAAGTGTTCTCAAAGTATTCAATTGTCTTCTTACCTCATAACTAACACTTATCGATGTCATTCCTTCAGCAGTCATTACTATCCCTAAATGCCGACTATTTGAGCGCATACTTAACCTGCGCGAAGAGTTGAACGAAAATTGTCCATTTTCGAGGGGTTTTTTCAAACCTCAAATTACAAACGATTATTTCTGTCTATCAAAAGTCGGGGTTGTTCATTGACTCCGAATTCTCTTCGCATTGCTAGAACACGATGATGAAATTCTTTTGCTAAAGTCCAATATTCTAGAGAACCTGCGCCAGCACCAGAATTAGTTGGCTTGTTTAGAAGGACGGTTGGAGCACCACTCCATGGTGCTTCGGCTACTTTGACGAGTCTTCTGATAGTTGTTTTGAATAATTTCTTAGGCATTTTGGTATTTACTTGGTCACATACATGTCTGCTCAGTTTCGAGCGAGCATCAACCATAGTCATTGCAATGCCAAAAATCTTCAAATTCCGATTAATTCTTCTTTGAATCATTTTAATTGAGTTCATTAGCATACTAAAACCTTCAAGTGCATAATATTCTGCTTGAACTGGAACCATTACCCAGTTTGCAGCACACATTGCATTAATTGATAATAATCCCAGTGAAGGAGGGGTATCAATGATGATGTGGTCAAATTGATCGATAATAGGGGCGAGTGCTTCGCGAAGTCTTGTCTCTCTTCCAATTTTATGGCTCAATTCAATTTCTGCACCAGAAAGATGGATGTCACTAGGAAGTAGCCACAAATTTCCAACGGAGAGATTTTCAGGTGCTTTTTTCCCTCCATTTCTCATACTCCATGCTTCTTGCATACTCGCAGTTAACTGTTTAGGATTGATTAAATACTCTTCCATTAGTGGCAAATCTTCACCTGATTCGTTAGCTAACAGGTCATATGCCGTTTTCTTAACTTTCTTTTTCTCAACACCAAATGAAGTGGCACAATTGCCTTGTGGGTCAAGGTCTATCAAGAGTACTTTTGCAGGAGGAAGTCCTTGCTTACGAGAGCCTTTGGCTAGAGCTGCTGCTAGATTAACAGCAGTAGTAGTTTTGGCACAGCCACCCTTCTGATTGGCAACTGCGACAACCATTTTGTAAGGATTCATGCTAACACACTCTCGGACATTGGTAGTGAGAATGTTTCTCCTCTTTCAATGCAAGCATTGAATGATTGATTTCAAGCAGGTTGTATGACTGGAACAGGCACTTCGGACAGAATCTTTCTAACGATGTGCATTCCGGTAATTCCACGAATCTTGGCTTCAGGTTTCATGTTGATACGGTGGCTGATAATCTGAAGAGCAATACCTTTGATGTCATCAGGTATTACGTAATTTCTTCCAGCGATGGCTGCAGCCGCACGCCCAGTCTTGAACAGTGATTGCGAAGCACGAGGAGAAGCACCATTGGTTACTCGGTGGTCTTCTCTAGTTCTTTGTACAATCTCAACAATATATGATAGAATTGCTGGGTCAACATGAACAGTTTCCAGGGCTTTCTGCATAGCAACAACCTTCTTTGGAGAGGTTACTTGTTCAACATCGTGATTGTCTTTCCCTCTGAGTTTTCTTCTTGCTAGAATTGCCTTCTCTTCAGAACGGTCAGGGTATCCCATACTCATCTTCATTAAGAAACGGTCCATTTGTGCTTCAGGAAGCGGATATGTACCTTCTTGTTCGATAGGGTTCTGAGTTGCAATTACCACGAACGGTGCGGGTAATTTATGAGTAATACCTTCGATAGTAACTTGTTTTTCTTCCATAGCCTCAAGCAAAGCGGCTTGAGTTTTTGGCGGTGCACGATTTATCTCATCCGCTAGTAGAATGTTAGAAAACAAAGGCCCAGCACGTAGTTTGAATTCTCCGGACTTTTGATCATACATGTATGTACCCATAATATCAGATGGCAATAAATCCGGAGTAAATTGAACACGCTTAAACTTACATCCAAGCGCACGAGCAAAAGTATTTGCTAACAATGTCTTAGCAAGTCCGGGGAAATCTTCCAGTAGCATATTTCCATTTGATAGAATACCAACAGTAACTCTACGTAGGTTTTCATTTTTCCCGATAATAACCTTACTTACTTCATTCATCAAACTTGACGAAATCGCTGAAACTGTACCAATTAGGTCTTGAGTTCCAGCGGCCTGACTCATTCCAGTATTTGCCGAAAATCCTGCTTCCATACTAATAATCTCCTTTGACAATTTACTATCAGCGTCATTCCATATATCAATGTGAGGTTGTATTATGTCATTATGTATCACCCAGAAGGTGAAATGAACCTTATCGGCCCCAGAAGTGATTATCTTTACGGTGAAGCCTAATCAATTCATCCAATATTTCTTGCTCGACTGGAGTGAGTTCGATTTTCTTCAGTCTCTTAGCATGCTTTTCAGGTACATCGACATAGAACTCATCCAACTCTTCAATATGTCTTCCAACAGTTGGGCCTTGAATCGCTACAGCGACTTCTTCTCCTTGTCTTGCTTCCTTTACATCATCGGAATCACGAGTTCTTAGACTCTTGATTTGTCCAACAGAAGTTCCATCTAATTTCATCAATCTTTGACCTATGTGTACACGGCCACCAACGACTCTCATTCCAACAATAGCAGGGCCCTTGGCCCTAAAAGTGTGGTCTTTAAGGAACAATAAACGTCCTGGATATACCAATGATTCTCTTTGTTCTGCCTCGATTTCTGCTTTAGTTGTCTCTCGCCACTCTTCGAAACTGTCCAGAATATGGTAAATTATTGAACCACTGAAGAACTTGATTTCAGAATCATCTCCCTTCAGTTCATCAGCCACTTCATTATTTGGCTTGGTAGAGAATCCTAAAATCACTCTATTTAGCGGATCTTGGATGGATTTAGCCATCAAAATATCCTTCTTATTGACAGGACCCACACTCGCTTGACGAACAGGAATTTTAAGTTTGAATAATTCAAATGCTAATGCTTCAAGGCCTCCTACAGTATCAGCCTTGATGACAACGCCATTCTTTTCTTCCACCGCTCCTTTACAGGTGCCTTTTTGACAGTTTTCTACAAATTCAACTCGCGGTGAAACCTTTTCGCAAACCGAACACATTATCGGCATTTTGTCATAAATAGTACGCCATTCTTCTTGAATTGCATTCTTAGCAGTATCAATCTGCTCTTCCGTATTAGCAAGATAGAGAGTTGTTCCAGCGATAGCTTGTTCCAACTTAGGTGCGACTATTTTCACGCCACAAGCGGCTTGCACATCGGGGAAATTGACCCATCTCTTACCAGCATCTCTCATTTCAGACATGCCTTTTGGTCTTTTTAGGCCCTTGATGTGGGTTGAAAAAGGCCCATCATTGGAGGCAAGCATGATATTATCACCAACTTTTAGAGAGCCTCGGTATAGAATTACATCAATGGTTTTACCCATCCCGATTTCATCACGCATTTCTAGAACAGTTCCTTGCGCTGGACCGATGGTATCAGTCAGTCTATCTTCTAGGAATCTTTCAGCCAGACCAACACTTACTGCTAGTAAGTCTTGCAAACCTTCGCCCTCTTTGGCACTCATAGGAACTACAGCAACATTTTGGGTAAAATCACGGATTTTATCATATCTTTCAATGTTAAAACCATGCTCCGAAAATTGGCCAAGTATCTTCCAATATCTATCATCGAATAGTGAAATAACATCTTCTCTTTGGTCTTTTAATGATTCCATAAAAGACCGTCCTCGCTTACAAATCCAGCCATGAATCCTGTCAACTTTATTTGCAGCAATTACGAAAGGAGTTTTGGTTTCTTTCAATGTATTCAAACTTTCAATGGTTTGAGGTTGTAAACCTTCCATAATATCAATAACAAGTATTGCAATATCTGCGACTGAACCGCCGCGATTTCTTAGGCTGACAAATGAGTGATGTCCAGGGGTATCGATGAATAGTAGTCCAGGTGATTTGAAATTCTTTCCACCAAGCATCGCTGCACAAGTCTCATTCAGGACATCAGCAGGTACTTCGGTTGCACCGATATGTTGAGTTATCCCGCCAGCCTCACGGTCCATAACGCTCGCTTGTCTTTCCGAACCAATGGAACGAACCAAGTCAAGAACACTCGTTTTACCATGGTCAACGTGGCCTAGGACAGAAACAATAGGTTGACGGTTTTCACCGCGAACCACTACTTCCTCTATCTCGTCTGCCATCTTCTATCCCTCTACTGTGGGAGTGAGGTCTGTGGCAATCACTCATAAAACCATCTTGAGATGGTTTGGTCCCAGTCCATTACTCCTTCAGGGAACCAAAGACCGAGTTCAAATTCAGCGGTTTCCGGGGCATCAGAACCATGAATCATATTGTATCCAATGTCCATTCCATAATCGCCTCGAATCGTACCAGGTGCAGCTTCTCTACCATTGGTCGGGCCGATCAAGTTTCTAGCTACGCTAATTGCATCTCTTCCAGCCCAAGCCATACAGACTACAGGTCCAGAGGTTACGAATTTGATTAACCCAGGGAAAAAGGGTCTCTCTGAGTGAACCGCATAATGTGAGCGTGCGGTTTCTTCGCTAGGGACAATTGATTTCAATCCGACGAGTTTCAAACCTTTTTGTTCGAATCTTCCGATAATTTCTCCAATTAATCCACGTTGTACGCCATCAGGCTTTATCATTACATATGTTGTTTCCATATAGTTCACCAATCCTTCCCAAAAACAACCCCTTTATGAGGCATACGGAAGTATAACATACAGTTAGTTACTGAATTCCGCCTTTCACGAAATGGCGTGTCCACTTAACTTTACGAGAGTTTCTACGTAGTTTAACCATATTCTTTCTTGCTTTGGAGTTCTTGAACCACATGATGCTTCCATCACGGCGGACAAACATCATACCGGTTCCTGGCTCAATCTCTTCTCCAGAGAAACTACAAATTCTTCGTTCTGGCATTTACATCACCTAGCATTCAATTTTCGTGCTTCACGACCAGTGTCCTTCAGCATTAATATGTCTCCAACACGTATTGGTCCCAAGACATTTCGAGAAATAATTCGGCCGACGTCTCTAGGGTTAGGTGCGTCATTAACACGGACTTTAACCTGAGTTGCTTCACCAGTCATACCAGTTCTACCGACAATTTCGACCACTTCTGCGGGCCATCCACCTAGATCTTCGCTCATAATATTTCAACTCCAAAATTGGTTCAAGCCTTCAATCCGTTGATCATTTCAACAACTTCATTGAATTTATCTTGAGCGCCTTTGTTAATTTCCATAACAGCAATAGATGCAGTCTTCACACCTTTTGGAAGACCAGCTTCGGAAGCCAAGTATTCTTGAGAAGGGACATATCCGTATGGTATTCCTTTTTCTTCACAAATCAAAGGAATATGAGCAAGTAGTTCAGGAGGATTAACGTCTTCTGCTAGGACGATGAACTGAGCAGTGCCTCGTTCAGCAGTCTTAGTAACTTCGTTACTTCCTTTCTTGATTCTTCCATTTGAATTGGATTGAATCATTTCATATATTTTATCAGATACTTCAGTTGGGGTTTCAAAACGCACGTGTACAGTCATTGGAATTCGCTCCATCCTCTTGTTAAAGGCAACCATGCGCAGAACCTCAACAATATAAACGCGACGGAAGAAT
>Ga0315315_10004412_pt1 | contig 12966 bp, 8 predicted proteins | sample M140m3416metaG_FD_203699 | JGI IMG/M metagenome (GOLD analysis project Ga0315315, IMG submission 203699) | Ammonia-oxidizing marine archaeal communities from Monterey Bay, California, United States - M1 40m 3416 | ecosystem: Environmental > Aquatic > Marine > Intertidal zone | place: USA...
TATCAGGCGCCCAATCGCCCAACCAAACTGGCTCAGTACTACGGAATGTGTGAATGGTTCGATGAAACCTGTGGCACTCTCGTTGACCATCTCGACAAGAGAGGTTTGAGTGAAAATACACTAATCGTCTACGTCACGGACAATGGTTGGATTCAGCGAACGGAACTGACACAGGTTGCTGAGGATTGGAAGTCACCGTTTGCCCCTCGGTCCAAGCAGTCCCCTAACGAAGGGGGAGTACGAACTCCAATTATGCTGTGTTGGCCCGGAAGAATCGTTCCCGAAGTCCGGCCGGAGATTGTCAGCAGCATCGATCTCGTTCCAACGATATTGGCTGCAGTTGCTGTAGAAACTCCCCATGGATTGCCCGGCAAAAATCTTTTGCCGGTACTTGCCGGTCAGCGACCACTCGACCGGGACGCGATCTTCGGCGAGAGTTTTGCTCATGATGTGGCTGACGTCAATAATCCTCAAGCGACGCTGCTTTATCGTTGGGTTATCCAGGGCCGCTGGAAACTCATTCTCACGTATGACGGTGAGGTGCCACGTCTCAAATCGGTCCATGCGCACGTGGAACGTCGGCCTCAGTTATTTGATCTTCTGGCAGACCCGCACGAGCAGGAGAACCTGGCAGCCGGACATCCCGAACTGATAGAGGAACTGGCAGCGAAGATTGCAAGCTGGTGGTCAGCAGACCAGCGGAAGGCACAAACCAGCCTGTAGTTCACCCTCTGATTGTCGTATCAACTGGCCGGCGATTATGAAAACGTGACTGAAAAGGCTCCTGGGACGTTTCTTCGAGGGGTTCCCTGCCATGGAATTCTTGATTGCGGCAGAGACTCCGCGATCAAAAGCCCTGTTTCCCGGGCGGACGCTGGGTTTTTTTTGTGTGGACACTGTAGAATGCCGCGAGGCCTGACTCAGCCTTGGCAAGCCCGTTTCCACAACAGGCCCACTTCCAGCACAGAAAGTAATCCCCTTGATTTCTCCGGTCTCTCCCAGTTCCGTATCGCCAACACTCGACTCTCCGATCGAGGCTCTTGTGCGTTACGGGAGTATTCCACAGGTTGCACGATACACCGTTGATGCTCATGGATCGGTCGATCGGGGCGCTTCGGTCGTAGTCGTGACAGAGCGAGGGCTTGAAATTGGCTCGGTCCTGGAACTCGTTCCGAAATCATTGTCAGACGAAAAGGGATCAGCGGGGGCTATCGAACGCCTGGCGACCGATGAGGATTTGGAACTTAGTAAGCTGCGAACAGAGGAAGCTGACGCGGCTTTTGAGGATTGGTATCAACGAATTCAGGATTGGAAGCTGGAACTGGAACTCATGGATATGGAACTGACGCTCGATGAAGGAAAGTGCATTCTTTATGTCCTGAATGAGCGCGGTGCCGAGACAACTCGACTGGCTCTGCTGGCTGCCGCAGCGGGTTTGGGAATCGTTAGTGTCCAGTCGGTCGTTGCAGAAGGAATCGTGGACGGAAGCGAAGAAGGTGGCGGTGGCGGTGGCTGTGGGACAGGCTGTGGATGTAGTCATTGAAAGCAGCCAAATAATCAGACGGAAAGAAACCGAACCCGCTGGGTCCGTAACCAGTCGCCAGGTGATTGTGGGTGGCCCTCTACTTTTTTAAACGTACTCTTTGAGTGAATAGACGATGACAACTGTGTCAACCACGACAATCAATTCGGTGACTGAGCGACTTGGTGAGTCGACTGCTCCCGACCAGGTACTTGCTGCCATTGAATCTGTCCTGCTCCAAAACCAGGATTACCATCGGTTGTTTGATGCCAGACTCATGAAGGCTCGACACCAACTGGGCCTGCAAATCACACAACCAACATCACTCGAAAACATACCGTTGGAACAACAGCAGGCATTTCGGGAGGCGTATGTGGAAGCTGCGAGAGACGTCGGACTCATGTTACTTGAACAAAATCAGCTGACCGATGCATGGGCCTATTTCCGCACGATTGGAGAACCGCAACTCATTCGTGCTGCAATCGACAAGATCAGTGTGCCTCAGGAGACCGATGAAAAGTTCGATGAAGTCATGAATGTGGCGCTGTACGAAGGTGCGCATATGGTGAAAGGGCTGGAGTTTCTGCTCAGAACACACGGTATCTGTAATTCCGTGACCACGCTGAGTCAGTTGCAGCAGCAGATGACGTTCGATGAGCGTCGGCAATCTGCTGCATTGCTGGTTCGCCAAATCTATTCGGATCTGCAGTATGCACTGAAGGCAGATTTGGAGTCTCGCAACTCCGTCGTTTCTGCGGCTGCTTCAATCCGAGAGTTGATGAACGGGCAGGATGTGCTGTTTGCAGAAGGTAACTACCACGTTGATGTTTCCCATCTGCATTCGATTGTTGGATTTGCTCGTTCTCTCACCATGGATGATCCGGAACTCGAACTGGCGATTGAACTGTGTGAATACGGCAGTCGACTGGCCGAATCTCTGCAGTATCCGGGCAATCCGCCATTTGATCAGTATTACGAGGCTCACCTGAAGTTTCTGAACGCCTTGGCCCAACACGATCAGACAGATGCTCTGGACTGGTTTGCCGGGCGAATGAACAACGAAGCGGAAGAAGCGGGAAAACGACTCGTCGCCTTTGTCATTCTTGATCTGGGACAACGCACCGATCAGGAAGATCAAGCTCTGTCGCTGGTTGCTCCTGTTGTCGGTCAGGTTGAAGATCCGGATGGATTTTCGTTCACAACCCTTTGTGTAGAACAGAATCGTCTGGATCTGCTTGAACAGACTGCTGAAACTAATGACGACGTAATTGCCTGGGCAACTGCCAGACTTTGTGCAACAACTGACAATTCCTAGGCCAACCGTCGAGTACCCAGTGAGAATCATATGCCGGAGTTCTCCGTGATCCTGCCTGCGGCGGGCAGCAGCCGCCGCTTTCGAGGCTTTGCGCAAAAGAAGCCATTTGTCAGTTTGGTTGACGAACCGATTTGGTCGCGAGCAGTTCGAGCATTTACTAATCGTACAGATGTCGTTCAGATCTTACTCGTATTGGCAGATTCTGACCGGTCAAAGTTCGTCGAGCAGTTCGACAAATGTGGCGATCGAGTGGAATTGGTGTCCGGTGGTAATTCACGAGCGGAAAGCGTGTGCAACGCTTTGCAGCAGGTACCGGCGTCAGTTGAGTATGTTGCGGTTCATGACGCGGCTCGACCATTGATTAGCCAGCCGGTTATTGATCGTGTATTCACAGCCGCTGTAGAGTCGGGAGCTGCCATACCAGGCATCCCTGTGACGAGTACCGTGAAACAGGTTGATTCATCCGGGCTGATTCAATCAACGATCGATCGGTCTCAATTGATATTGGCTCAAACTCCGCAGGCTTTTGGCCATCAGGTCCTGCTGAACGCGTATGCAAAAGCGAGCGGCTGCCTTCAGAATTTTACTGACGAAGCCTCACTGGTGGAAGCAACCGGGCATCCGGTGACCGTCACAGAAGGTTCGTGGGACAACATTAAAATTACAACAGCTGATGATTTTCAGCTTTTACAGACGATATTGAAGGAGCGGTCGCGATGACCGACCATACAGAAACTCCGGTAGCCAACAGTCGACCGTTTGCTCATCTCCACTGTCATACACACTACAGTCTTCTGGACGGTGTGAACCGTATTCCCCGACTGGTGGATCGTGTTAAGGAGCTGGGGATGAATTCCCTGGCCATCACGGACCATGGAAATCTATCCGGGGCAATTGAGTTTCATCGTGCGTGCCGTAGTCGGGATGTGAATCCAATCATCGGATACGAGGCTTACGTAGCACCGGGCCGACGGACAGATCGTAGTGCGACTCGACAAAAAGATGCTCAGTCGCACCTCACATTGCTGGCAATGAATCGAACCGGGTTTGACAATCTCATTCAGCTCGCGTCGGCCGCATATCTCGAAGGTTTCCATTACAAACCACGGATCGATCGTGAGTTGCTGGAAGAACGCAATGAAGGGATTATCTGCCTGTCCGGTTGCGCATCCAGTGAGCTTTCGAGGCTCTTGCTTGCCGAACGCGAAGACGAAGCTAAGCAACTTGTTGAATGGTATTCGCAGGTCTTCGGTGACCGTTTCTACATGGAGATCCAGGACGCTGGATTTGAGATTCAGCGACAATGCCTGGAGCCCACCGTCGATCTCGCAAATCAGATGGGGTTGCCGCTGGTTGCAACGAACGATGCGCACTATCTCACTCGAGAAGACGCGAGTGTTCAGGACGTGTTGCTGTGTGTGAACACGCGTCGAACACGAGATGACCCCAATCGCATGAAGATGAGCAATGACGGTTTGTTCGTTTGCAGCCCGGACGAAATGTACAACACATTCTCGGGGCTGGAATCAGCTGTTGCCCGATCGCAGGAGATCGCCGATCGTGTCGACATTCATCTGCACGACCGCAAACTCTATCCAGTATTTCATCCACCGAATCAACAGACAGACATTGACTACCTGAAAGATCTCTGCAACGAGAGAATGCACGAACGGTACGGAGATGAACTAACGGATGCGCATTGGAGCCGTCTGGAATATGAATTGTCGGTTATCGAATCGAAAGGCTATGCCAGTTACTTCCTGATTGTGTGGGACTTCGTTGAGTTCTCACGTCGTAACGGTATTCCCTGTGGAGCTCGTGGATCCGCCTGCGGGGCCATTGTTGCGTTTCTGCTGCGACTGGGAGACGTCTGTCCCCTGAAGTACGACCTGCTTTTTGAAAGATTTCTGGATCCAAGTCGTAACGAGCCTCCGGATATCGATATCGATTTCTGTCGCGACCGCCGTCAGATGGTAATTGACTATACCAAAGAGAAATACGGTGAAATGAATGTGGCTCAAATTGGTACCTACGGCACGCTGAAGGCCAAAAATGCAATTCGTGACGTCGGGCGCGCGTTGAACGTACCTCTGCCACGAGTTAATGATCTGGCCAAAATGGTGCCGGATGAGCTGAACATCAAGCTGGTCGATGCGTTGAAGAAGAGCCCCGACATGCAGTCGGCGTACGATACCGATTCAAACGCTCGCGAGTTGCTCGACTTTGCTATAGCGGTGGAAGGTTTGGCACGCAGCACCGGAACTCATGCGGCCGGAGTGGTTGTTGCCGACGTGCCACTCAATACTGTAGTGCCACTGCAGAAGATCACCGGAAAGAAGGATATTATTACCCAGTGGGACGGCCCGACGATCGAAGATATTGGCCTGCTGAAGATGGACTTCCTTGGTCTGCGAAACCTCACGATCCTGGATAAAGCTGTCCTGAATGTGCGGCGCAGTGTGCCTGAGTTCAGTCTGGAGTACATTCAGGACAACCTGGCAGATCCCAAGACGTTTGCTTTGCTGCAGCGTGGCGAAACGAAAGGGGTCTTTCAATTGGAATCAGGAGGCATGCGAGACCTGCTGACGAAGATGAAACCAGACTGTTTCGAAGACATCATTGCCACATCCGCTCTGTATCGTCCCGGGCCTTTAGAAGGCGGAATGGTTTTGGAGTACGTCGAGGTCAAGAACGGGCGTAAGCAGCCTCGTGCAGTTCACCCTGTTGTGGATGAGGTTCTGCGAGAGACCTACGGTGTGATGGTCTATCAGGAACAGGTGATGCGGATTCTGAACCGCGTCGGCAATGTTGAACTGGCCAGTGCGTACAAGTGTATTAAGGCGATCAGTAAGAAGAAACAGTCGATCATCGATGGCTTCCACGATGATTACATGAATGGAGCGAAAGCGAATGAGATCCCCACGGCACTGGCAGATGAACTGTGGAACCTGATCGTCGCCTTCGCCGGTTACGGTTTTAATAAGTCACACTCAACGGCGTACGGACTGATTGCTTATGAAACCGCTTACCTGAAGGCTCATCATCCGGTGGAATTCATGGCGGCGCTCCTCAGTTGTGAAATGGAAAGTACAGAACGAATCAGCGAACACGTTGATGACGCGCGGCGGCAGAAGATCGAAGTATTGCCACCGGATGTGAATCGATCGGAAATTGAATTTGGCATTGATGGCGACAGTATTACTTTTGGGATGGGAGCCATTAAGGGCGTGGGCGATTCGGTATTGCAGACGATCGTTGACGAACGTGAAAAGAATGGCCCCTATCGCGATATCTTTGAATTGGCCGAACGTGTTGAGTCGAAGGCGTTGAACCGCAGTGCTTTGGAAGCTTTGGTCAAGGTGGGTGCACTCGACAGTATGCCGGGGACGAGAGCTCAGCAAGCTGAGGTGATTGAACGTGCTTTGCAAGCGGCTCTCTCTCACCAAAAAGACAAAGCCAGTGGGCAGATGAATTTGTTTGGGGGTGATGATGATCCGGAAGATGAACAGGAAGTGACAGTCAGTCTGCCGGATGTCCCTGACTGGCCACAGTCACAGAAACTTGCCGCGGAACGAGAGGCCCTCGGTTTCTACCTGACTTCTCATCCTTTGAACCAGTACAGCCGTAGAATTGCCCGGTACGCCCAAACCAAGACGCGTCAACTGGCGGATCTTGAGGATGCAGAGTCGGTCACTGTCACCGGCATGGTCGGGGCGATCAAGATTGCCACAGCAAAGAAGACCAATGCAAACGGCCAGAATAAGTATGCCAACTTCGATCTGGAAGACGCGACGGGAATCGTTCGATGTATCGCTTGGCCAGCCGACTATTCCCGTTATGAAAGTCTGATCAAACCGGAGAGTGTCATTGTTGTTCAGGGGCGAGTGGACCGGCGCGGCCGCGAACCGAATTTGATCATCAATCGCATGTTCTCCCTGGACGATGCTGATCGAGAGTTCACATCTCAGGTCGCGATCAAATTTGAACGTGGTGTACATCAGCGGGAAGACTTGGAAGCAGTGCATCGGGTTATAAAAAAATACCCGGGCTCTACAGGCGTTGTGCTGGTTGTTGATTCACTTGACTCGGCAGCCAGTCAGCAAACTGTGACTGACGCAACAGGTAATGGCCGTCTGCGTTATATCCTTACCACTGGGACGACGTGCGATGTGAGTGTCAGTCGGGACTTTCGAGAGGAACTGGTTGAGGCGATTGGAGAACGCTGCTTTGAATTCAAGGTCGAGAAATCCAGGCTCTAGTCGCTTGCTTCGTGGATGAGGAAGACGCCGATCTCTATGAGCCGTGTCTTGCGGACACCACGACTACAATCCGCTCTCAGGGCAGATGGTGAGGTTCTGAGCAGTGGCGACAATGAATGACTGCGTCTGGTGTCGAATGAACAGTGGATCACTTAATCAGCATGGCGTCGCCGTAGCTGTAGAAACGGTATTTTTGCTCTACCGCGATTCTGTAGGCTTCCATTGTTAAATCATATCCGGCAAGTGCGGCGACTAAGACGATGAGGGTTGAACCTGGGAGATGGAAATTGGTCAGCAGTTGGTCGACAATTTTGAATTCGTAGCCGGGCTGAATGAACAAATTGGTTAGGCCCTGGGATTCCTGAAGGCTGCCGGTGCTGCAGGAGGATTCCAGCGTGCGGACACTGGTGGTGCCGACAGCGACGATTCGCGAGCTGGTTGCTCGAGTGGTTTTAATATCCGATGCTGTTTGTGAGGAGACTTCATACCACTCCGAATGCATTGTGTGATCGGATAGTGTCTCAGTATCGACCGGTCGGAAAGTACCGATGCCCACGTGTAGCGTAACGTTTGAACGTGTAATTTGGTGCGCCGCAAGAGATTCCACAAGCGAAGGAGTAAAGTGCAGTCCGGCAGTAGGAGCTGCGATGGCTCCAGGACGTTTCGCAAAAATTGTTTGATAACGGTCCTGGTCACTGGCGTCGGCGACAGCTCGGCCGATATACGGCGGCAATGGTAAAGTGCCGAATTGGTTGAGCAAGGAGACGGGGTCCCCGTCGGCATCCGGTCGCACCAGCCAACTGCCGTCGTTCAGACGTTCTTCCAGCGAGAGTTGCAGTTGCGGAGTTGTCTGTTCCGGAGGACAAATAGTCAGGCATTCCCCAGCTTGTAGTTTACCTCGTGTTTGTCCGGTGATTCTCCAAAGACCTTCATGTGGCTGATCGAGAAAGAGTCCTTCCCATTTTCCTTTCGTCTGAGTTCGGTAGCCAAACAGCCGGGCGGGCAGCACCTGTGTGTCGTTGAACACAAGTCGATCGCCGGATTGAAGGAGTTCCGGCAGGTCTCGAATGGTGTGATGGTGGACGGATTGCGATGTGCGATCGACTACCATCAACCGTGAATCGTCGCGGCGTTCGGTTGGGCGAGATGCGATCAGTTCTTTTGGAAGATCGTATTTCCAGGCAGAGATGTTGTTGAGATTAGTAGTCATTCTTGAACGTGGAACAGGTGAGTTGTGCTGTCGGGACTATTGGCAGCTTAGGGATGAATTCAATCGGTATTCCGCGGTATTCCGCGGTGTTACGTGGGGGCTGCGTATTGCTGGACGATTGTGCGTGCAGCTCTCAGCCCGTCGACGGCTGCTGTAACAATACCACCCGCATAGCCTGCTCCCTCGCCGACGGGATACATGCCGTTCATCCCCGGAATTTGGAACGACTGTCGATCTCGTTCCATACGTACTGGCGAACTCCCTCGCATTTCGGGGCCGGTAAGAACAGCATCTTTCAAATATTTACCTCCCCACTTCTGATCCATTACCGGCAGTCCGGCCTTCATCGACTGCAGAATGACAGGAGGCAGAAACGAAGCGAGAGGACGAGCAACTGTACCACGTGTGTACGATGACGGAATCTGTTCCGATGCAGCAGGTGATCGGTCATTTAGAAAATCCGTAGCGCGTTGCAATGGTGCGTGATAACCACCGCCAGTGGCCGCAAATGCGGCTCGTTCGTATCGCCGTTGCACTTCAACTCCGGACAACGGGTGCGTACTGCCAAAGAGATCGGGAGATAGTGTGACAACCAGTCCGCTATTGGCAAACGGTGTGTCATGCCGGGAACTGCTCATGCCATTCGAACAAAACATATCGGGTTCCGATACGCTGGGAATCACCATTCCACCAGCACACATGCAAAATGAGAATAGATCACGTTTACCTTTAGCGACGAGTGAATAGTCTGCGGCTCCCAGGAGCTTGCGGTATTCGGGGTTGCTGTATTTGTGTGCGTCAATTGAATTCTGTGGATGTTCGATTCGAAGTCCCAGTTGAAATGCCTTAGGTTTCATGGGGACTCCCGCCTGATAAAGCATTTCATAGGTGTCGCGTGCACTGTGGCCGATTCCAAGGATACAGTGGTGAGTGACGATGGATCCTGATGATGTTTGCAGCGCGGTGAGTTGACCATTCTGGATCTCGAGTCCCTCCAGCCGACAATTGAAACGATATTCACCACCAAGAGATTCAATGCGGCGACGGAAGTTTCGACAGATGAGCGGTAGCTTATTGCTGCCGAGATGTGGGCGATGTTCATAAGTCAGCGAGGAGCGTCCTCCACAGTCCACAAAGCTCTGCAATACCCAATCGACATCTGCACCGGTGATCCTGCAAGTGAGTTTTCCATCGCTGAAGCAGCCGGCTCCACCTTCACCGAACAAATAGTTGTTTTCGGCCTGGTGGTCTTCGCCTTGATCGAACGCACGAATCGCGGGCACTCGCTCCTTCACCGGTTGGCCTCTTTCAATGATGAGTGGCCGGAAGCCTCTGAGAGCCAGGTAGTATCCAGCCAGTAATCCGGCGGGACCGGAACCAACGATTACGGGGCGTTCCTGCATCGGGAGCCGCCCAGGATCCGGGTTAAAGAACTCCTTTGGCTCCCACGCATCGATACGAGCTCCCGCGGTAGCGACTGGTGGAGTATCAAGCTCGACAACTACAGAGTATTCAAAACACAAACGGGAACGCTGCCGGGCGTCGAGGCTCTTGCGGACAATTCGCAGTCGATGGAGTGCATCTACGGAAATCTGCAGAGCCTGAGCCACTGTCGGTAGTAGTTCTGCTTCGGACTGTTCGACAGGGACTCGAATCCCGGTGATACGAAATAGCATGGTGTGGAAACCAAGTCTGAATCAGATGTACTGGTTAATGATATTTTCCAGCATTTCCTGTCGGCCGCTACTGTTTGGATCGGCTTCGCCCTTTTCGAGCATGTACTTTTCGAGTTCGCCAAAAGAAGCCTGTCCGTTTTCGATGCGGCGCCCAATGCCATCGTCGAAGCTGCTGTAACGTTCCTGAACGAAGTCGGACAGAGCGTTGTCACTTCGAATCGCAGCTGCGATTTTTAAGCCACGAGCAAATGTATCCATGCCGCCGATGTGAGCGTGGAACAAATCAACAGGGTCAACGCTTTCTCGTCGCACTTTCGCATCGAAGTTGGTGCCGCCGGGAACCAGGCCACCCTGTTTGAGGATCACGAGCATCACCTGAGTGGTAAGGTAGATGTCGGTTGGAAACTGGTCGGTGTCCCAGCCAAGTAGTAAGTCCCCGGTGTTGGCATCGATGCTGCCCAGAGCTCCCTGAATCGATGCATATTCCAGCTCGTGCATCATAGAATGGCCAGCCAGGGTCGCATGGTTAGTTTCAATGTTCAGCTTGACGAAGTCCATCAGGCCAAACTGTCGAATGAAGTTCATACACGCGGCTGCATCGAAATCGTACTGATGTTTTGTTGGCTCCTTGGGTTTCGGCTCAAAAAGGAACTGTCCCGTGAAGCCAATTGATTTGGCGTGGTCGTTGGCCATATGCATGAAGCGGGCGAGATGCTCCAGTTCTCGTTTCATATCGGTATTGTAGAGGTTCATGTAGCCTTCGCGGCCACCCCAGAAGACGTAGTTTTCGCCGCCCAGCTCGTGAGTGACTTCAATGGCTTTCTTGACCTGCGCGGCAGCGTAGGCGAACACATCAGCGTTAGGGCTGGTGGCGGCTCCATGCATAAAGCGAGGGTTGGAGAACAGATTGGCGGTTCCCCACAGAAGCTTAACACCCGTGTCGTTCTGAGCTTCCTTCAGTTTGCTGACAACGGCATCCAGATTTGCGTTGGATTCTCCGAGTGTCGCCCCTTCGGGGGCAACATCTCGATCGTGAAAACAGTAAAACGGAACGCCCAGTTTTGTAATGAATTCAAATGCAACGTCGACTCGTCGCAGGGCGTTATCGACCGAATCTGTTCCATCGTCCCAGGTTCGAGTCAGTGTCGCGGAACCAAACGGATCGACACCATTGGCCCGAAACGTATGCCAGTAGCAAACGCTGAATCGCAGCCAGTCACTCATTGTCCGTCCTTCTACGACGTCGTCTGCGTTGTAGTGGCGGAATGCGAGCGGATTCTTCGACTGGGGGCCTTCGTATTCGATCTTGCCGACTTCGGGGAAGTAGATGGCCATGAAATTGCTTTCAATTCATTATGTGTGTGGGCTTCGGAGGCGCAAATATTTGGGGCACAAAACTGGTTGTCGCAACAGGTTCGGCAGTATCTGCCGTATCTTCTCGGTCAAGACATGGTAGCGGTGAGTTCCGCCGGTTTCTAACAGCAGCGGGATTCTCTGTGATGGTATCCGGAGGAAATAGGGGTCGATCGCTTAATGTGTTTAGTTGTAACCTGTTTTCGCTGTCTGATCCTGTCGACTCAATGACTTGCCTGGTTGGTGCGAGACGGAGCAGAAAGACGCGATGAATCGGACTATTTGGGAATTTTAGACCATGAAGCGAATCTCCAAGAAAATACTGCTGGCTGCTGGATTCGTATTGATGCTGCATCCTGCCATTGCAATTGGTCTCGATGAAACAGGACCGGTTCAGAATGACGCTTCCAAGGCTGTGAGTACTGACGATCTAAATTCAGCTGACAGTTCAGATGTTGACACTCGTGAGTTTGTTCTTCGATACCAGTTTCGAGAAGGGGAATCGTTCCGATACCGCTCAGAGAAGCTGGAAAGACTGAATATCACAGTGGGTGAACAGAGCAAAACTGACGTGACTCGCACGCAACAGGTCCGGCAGTTCGCTGTAAGCAATCTTGATGAATCAGGGCGAGCTGAGCTTTTGATGCAGTTTGAATCGGTGGAGTTGTCTCGTCAGGTAAATGACGACGCTCCGGTCGTGTATCGTAGTTCCATGAATCCTGAAGAAGTGCCGAGGATATTTGCTGTTTTCGCAAAGAGGCTTCAGGGAAAGGCTGCCCGATTCAGTGTTGTACCCACAGGGGCTTCTCTCAGGGATCTCGGCGAGGTCATCGCTTCTAAAGACAAGGATTCAACTGCTGCATGGCTGGTGATGCCTCTGCCGAAGAAAGCAGTGACAATAGGAGAGCCGTGGAAGCACTTTAGTAGTGTTAAAGTCCGCATCGCAAAGGATGTGATGCGGGAAATTCGCATGCTGACGACCTATCGACTGGAGTCAGTCGACGACGGAATTGCCAGAATCAAGTTCACGACATCTCCAGCAATTCGTTTGAAGTCAACATCTGTTCAGGCACTGCTGATTGCTGCCGTGCCTCGAGGCTATTGTCTGCTGGACATTGAGGCGGGGCGAATTATCAAGAGAGTCGCCCGTAACAACCGTAGTGTGCACGGCGTAAAAGGGCCGGGATCTCTCTTGACCTACTCAGCGGAAGCAATCGAAGATCTACTACCGGAAGATACCACCGTCTCGCAACGCTAGTGGCAGTGACGGAGGTGCCCTAAATATCGGTGAGCCTGCAAGTTGGTCCATATTTGTCTTCGCGGGAATCGTTGGGTAGGGACATTCTCTTCCTTGACATCCAAGTATATCCCTGACAACATGTTGCGTCACGAATCAAGAGTGCCTGTGTGGTGGTTCGCGCAGAGTGAAGTTCACCTGAGCACTGTTGATTTCGCCAAGAGTAAAATACTGTATCTCTCGTTTCGAGGGTTTTCCGTCACGGTTGCCTTTGTTTGCCGGCGATTCAGTGTCGGGGTTGGCTGAATACGGAATTCGTGTTCAACTATCCCATTCTCCATCCCCGATGATACACCGTTGTCTTCTGGGCAGACAGCAGACCGTATATTGTCGC
>Ga0315315_10004413_pt1 | contig 12965 bp, 6 predicted proteins | sample M140m3416metaG_FD_203699 | JGI IMG/M metagenome (GOLD analysis project Ga0315315, IMG submission 203699) | Ammonia-oxidizing marine archaeal communities from Monterey Bay, California, United States - M1 40m 3416 | ecosystem: Environmental > Aquatic > Marine > Intertidal zone | place: USA...
ACAAGCGTTTTATTCAAAAATCATGTCACCATTCACACTTGAAAACAGAGTTGCTCTTGTCACGGGTTCTTCAACAGGACTCGGCAAAGAAACCGCTGCCTGCCTAGGTCGAGCCGGTGCAAAAATCGCGATCAACTACGCCAACAATAAAAAGCGAGCGGAGTCCACTCTTGCTGAATTTCATGAAATGGGTCTCACCGCCGAACTCTTTCAGGCAAACGTTACGAGCGCCGAAGACATTGACTCAATGGCAACAGCGATCGAACAGTCTCTTGGGCCAATTGACATTGCAGTTCTTAATGCCACCCCAGCACAGCCCCTCAAGCCCATAGAAGAATATGACTGGGACTTCCACCAACAGATGCTTGATTTCTTTGTGAAGAGTCCATATCTGCTGGCTCGTCGACTTCTGCCAGGAATGAAAGAACGGAAATACGGAAGACTCATTAACATTACCAGTGAAGTTTTCTTGCTCGGCGTTGCACCATTTTCAGCCTATGCTGCAGCCAAAGGTGGCCAGACAGGGTGGTCACGCAGCATGGCAAACGAACTCGCTCCTCATGGCATCACGGTCAACATGGTTGCTCCTGGATGGGTGCCAACGGAGAGGCATAAAGACGACCCACAGGAGGATAAGGATGGGTACATTCAGACTGTTCCCATGGGCCGATGGGGCAAACCCGACGATGTTGGCTGGGCGGTCACTTACTTTGCCAGTGATGAAGCTTCGTTCGTGACTGGCCAAACAATTGCAGTCAATGGTGGGAAAACTGTCTGGTAATACGTCAGCCACATTTAGAATCGACCGAGTGTTGATTGAATCTGATCATTGACCTGACTCAGCCCAACACGAATATCCTCAAATACTTTTTGCGGATTTGCATCAGCAAGGTTGAGGTATCCTCCTGCTGATTCCTTCGCATCAGCTGGATACATCGCGACGCTTGGGAGATGGAGGCCGCACTGTTTGCAGGCACGTCGCTGTTGGCACGTACACCAACTGTTACATGAACCCTTCTGTAAAGCCTGACTTCCAGACGGTGGTGGTGCTTGCGAGGCCATCATGACAACCTCCTTGCTCTTAACGGAATTGGAAGTGCCTTGCGATGGGACACCTTGAGAACCATAGTGTTCATCCATCCAATCAAATGGCTCTTCTTTTCCGCTCGTTTGATCAACCACCTCGTTGATCTCCCCTGGAATCAACTGAAGCATCTCTTCTTCCGGACGAGGAAGCACTTCTTCAGATGCTGCTTTCGGCTTGGGCCGCCACCCATCAAAAGATTCATCTGCCAACGCGTGGTTCTCAGCTACCACAAAAAGAGTCGTGCTAACTAAACACAGAACTACATACCACTGTTTGAGCATTCCAACTCCCCCTGCGTCCATTCAGATCGCCATTGCGTTTGAGTACAAAACCACTCTTTACGAATAGGAGAATCGGTACAGCCGACACGATCAGAACGGTATTCTCAGAACGGAAGGCAGTTGTTTCCTAGATTGCCTGACTTGCCACCCTTAGACTTCTTGTGGCATTTGTAGACATTACGCATCGAAATAGAGGCAGAATTCCCAGGGATGAGGACGAGATCGTAGCGGTATGATCTCATGATTCCGCTTATGGGAAATCCAGGTACGGATGACATCTTCAGTGAACACGTCACCGCGTAGAAGGAAATCATGATCCTGCTCGAGTGCATCAATCGATTCACCAAGCGCTGCTGGAGTTTTTGAGACATTGGCCAATTCTTCAGGTGGCATGTCATAGATGTCACGGTCAAGTGGTTCACCAGGATCTATATGATTCTGAATCCCATCGATAGCTGCCATGAGAACTGCAGAAAAGGCAAGATATGGATTACACGTTGGATCTGGACACCGAAATTCAATCCGTTTTGTCTTTGGATTCGTTGAATACATTGGGATTCGACACGCTGCCGAACGGTTTCGTTGAGAATACGCCAGATTGATGGGAGCCTCATAGCCCGGAACAAGTCGTTTGTAGCTATTTGTCGTTGGATTTGTCAGTGCAAGAAGCGCTCGTGCATGTTTCAGAATTCCACCGAGTGCATGCAGTGCTATGTCAGACAGTCCTGCGTACCCAGAACCACCAAACAGAGGCTTGCCTTCTTTCCATAAGGAAAGATTCACATGCATTCCTGATCCACTGTCTCCATAGATTGGCTTCGGCATGAATGTCGCTGTCCGTCCATGTCTCCGAGCGACATTACGAACAATATATTTGTACAAACAGAGGTGATCGGCCATCCGTACAAGGCTCTGGTACCGCATATCAATTTCACATTGACCAGCTGAGGCAACTTCATGATGTTGTGCTTCAACATCAATGCCACACTGAATCATGGTAAGCATCATTTCTGTGCGGATATCCATCATCTGATCAGATGGTGGAACTGGGCTGTAACCCTGACGGTGCCGCACCTGATACCCGTAACTGCCGCTGCCTCGATTCCATTCAGCTTCAGCTGAGTCAATTGAATAAAAGCCCTCATGTGCAGTCTGATCGAAGTGGGCTGCATCAAAAACAAAGAACTCTGCCTCTGGTCCAATAAAGCACGTATCAGCAATACCGGTTCCCTCTAAATAAATCGCTGCCTTGCGGGCAATAAATCGGGGATCACGAGAATAGTCTTCACGAGTGATTGGATCTTGCACCATGCAAATGACGGCAAGCGTCGGCACGGTTGTAAATGGATCGACAAATGCTGTATCCGGAACTGGAACAAGCAACATGTCGCTTTCATTAATCGCCTGCCATCCACGAATGCTTGAACCATCAAACCCGATTCCGTCTTCAAAAACTTCTTCTTCCAACTTGGCAACTGGAATCGTGAAATGCTGCCAGGTACCAAGAAAATCAACAAATCGGAGATCGACTGCTTTTACTTCTTTCTCGCGACACATCGCGATGACTTCACGGGGCTTCATAATGCTCTCGGTAGATTGTGCCTATGAAATAGAGACCCTACGAATTTACACCGAATGGGCCTGAATTGGCAGCAGGACGACTCGCACCCGGTTTCCTGCCTCATAAACCAAGAGAAAAAGCACAGTCTTTGGATCACGCACGGAAGTCCATCGACTCCCAAAAACCAAAGCAATACTGGCTTTGGCTACGTGGTGCGAACACTCTATGTGGCCGGAAAGTCATGAATTCAAGGGCAGACCGACGACTCCATCCCCATCAAGATCGATGTGAAACAGCGCTTCTTTTGAGGACAGTGAAGAGTCTTCTGGCCCTTCCTCTGCTTGAAACAGTCCGTTCTCATCAAGGATCCATGCAAATGCACCCCATTCACTCACATCAAGCACGCGAATTCTACCGAGTTCATCACGAGCGGCAGCGACAAGCGTGGCCGTCCCGCGAACAAGCGGCACATCTCCATTGAAATAATCATCGGCCCGACGAATGATCAGTGGCTCATTGGCAGAGTCTTGCACAAATGCCACACCAGTTGTCTCTTCAACAAGAAGACGTACTGTATTTGTCGAAGACACGAGACTCAGCGATGGTGTCGAAGGCAGCGTTGGTTCGCTGATTGGATGATCTGCTGGTTGGTCACCATTTATTGGATTTGAAAGTTGATCAGTACTTCCAAGTCTTTGCCGTGTCACTGTTTCTCCTGCTGGTACCTCAATGGATGTATTGTCATTAAAAAGAACAGTCAAATTTTCATCACCGGCGTTATGAGCAACGTAGGTTGTGACTCCTTCTTTTTCAAACACAGCCGAGAGTGGATGATCTCCTCGTATCACCGATGTTGGTGTGCCAATATTTGATAGTACCGTTGTCCAGAAATATATTTGTGCCATTGTCTGGCCTTCTTCGGTTCCTATTCCTCCGAGAGCAAGTCGATTCGCTGCTGATTCAGGGTTTACCAGTGCCTCATATTGCAAGATAATTCCTGGCCAATCATCAATGACACCGCCACCAAGGTGCTCAATTTCGGCGAGCAACGCTGTTGGATCGCGTGCCATTTCTGCAAGGTAGAGTGAGCCTCCATGGAATGGGAGAAAATTGATTCCCTTGATCATTTCAGGCTCGGCTGAAAACCAGGTGGCATGACTCCCTCCATCACCCCAGACCATTCCAAGAGATTCGTATTGAAAGCTTTCAGGAAAGACCGTGCCGTACCGATTGAACCAGTACTCTGAAATGGCTTCGGCCTCAACGCTGTAGAGCATCTGGCCAAGACCTGTCATTCCCGTATCACCTGTCATCTCGCCCCAGAGCATCACAGCTGTTGCAAAGTTCATGGATTCTGAACTTGATTCATGGTTATTTCCACTGGCAAAGGCGCCGTGCCCTGATGCCCATGAATGCCCTGCCATTGGGCTGAAGCTTCGTAGACGTGGCAGCATGGTTCCAGCAATATCAGTACCGGCAACATCAGCAACGAGCAGATCCACCATCTGCTTTTGGTTCATTGCCCATTCGGCATCAAAACTTCCGACAAGTGCGGCGGCGTGAATAAAATAGCCGTAATGGAAATGATGATCATTGAGATCGCCAGCAGAACCAAAGCTATCTGGGTACCCCTGCAGTGTATCCCACTCTGCGTTGTAGGCAAAGTGTTTGTCGCCTGCTTCACCTGTTGCCGTAAACCAGTCATTGAGTTCATTTTTTAGTGCTACGAGAATTCGCTCACGAATCTCAGTCTGTCCAGTGATCTCGGCAAGTTGAGCGAGCTGCGACAGTTTGAGCATCGCTTTTCCAGCCCAGTAGGTATCACCATAGCGATTCAATGTTCCAGCAGGATCTATCACAGCAGGGTCATTACGAACCATTGCTCGAAGAGTATTGAGTTGCTCTCCAGTGAGTACTGCTGGAAGTGTGGGAAGGACACCACGAGCTGGAACCTCAATCTCAAAACCAGTTGTTGACACCAGGCCCAACTCACCTCGCGGACTAACATAGCCCGAAGAGCCCACAGGCTGCCCGAGTGAATGTGGTGTTGCTGCCAACCGGGTCAGATGCGGATAGGCAGCAAGCAGAATCTCTGAAGATTCTTCTACCCCAAACTCATAGCGGACTCGAATATCAAACGGATCTGAAACGGTATCCCATGAAAACTGTGTTGTCCCTGGACGATTTCCTGCTGTTTCAAGAAATCGTACTCGCGTTTCTTCATTACTCTCTGGAAGCAGTCCAACAGCAAGTTCACCACGTGTAATCCCGCGTACAACAAGTCCCTCGGGCTGCACTTCAAGCCGCGACCCCTCTGGGCCAAGAACAAGTGATGTTCGACCAGCAACCGTTACAAATGCATAGTTGCTCGATATTTCAACTTCAGCATTTGCATCGGTCGGCACAACAACCATCTGCTCAAAATTGACATCATCCAGCCACACGACTGGTGATCCTTGTGCAAGGGTAGCGGTTGGTTGAGTCTCACCACCAAGCCATTTACCAGTAAACGACCAGTCTCCATATTCTTCAACTGCAAACTGACTAGCAGTATTTTGTTGAAGAAGTTCAAGTCGCAGGTCAAACCGGTGCGGAGTTTTATATTCTGCTGTTGTTGCACCTGTAACAGCTACAGTCATCTCAGTAGGTGCACCGACAAGGAGTCCTGTTGAGGTAGCCTGCACCGTCAGTGGATGTGCGTGGAGCGGAGCAGAAAAATCATTCCCGAATACTGGCATGACAACTGATGACCACCAATCAGAAGACGGGACTGCCTGATTGAAGGAAGACGTTGTGAGAGGTTCGAGTAGCCCGCCTTCAAATCGGTGAGGAACGGCATCACCAACTGTAGGTGAGGCGAGGATGCGACCATCTGCTATGGCATTGGTGATCGCTGATGCCACCTGTGTTCCGGGCAATGGCTGAGTCGAGTCGCTTGGGGGCAGGGGTTCGGGTGTTCCTGGAAGTTCAGGAGCCGGATCAGTGGGATCGAGAGGCTCGGGTTCTGGCTCAGGATTTGGACTTGGTTCTGGATTGAGTGGTGGATCACTCGGCTGAGGTTGAGGGTCTTCATTCACAGGGGGCGTCATCGGTGGTGCGACGAATGGTTCACCAGTCACTTCAAATGACGTTGCCGTGACACTTCTGTTCCCTGCCGTATTAGTTGCAACGACCGTGACAACATATTCACCAGCAGCAGCCGGAGAGAACATCAGTCGCCAGTGACCATCAGGTGCAACAACATTGCCATCATGCCATTGGCGGGCACCGAAACTTCCATCAGGACGCCAGTAGGCACCACTGTCATGCTGGATTGAAATCTTCAGGCTTGATAGACCTTCGGCATCACTCACCGTGCCATAAATTCCATTGGCAACTCCAGTGCGCATCACTACATCGGGAGTTGGCCAGGCAAGAAGAAGGTCCGGACCATCACTCGGTGGAAGAGGAAGAATGGGTTCTTGTCGAGGACGTTGTGGAAGCGAAATGCTGAGTGGTCGATAAAAGGGAAATATGGGCCCCATAACTGGAATACCATCTGGTGGCTGATCAATTGGATTCTCAGGTGGTGCTCCGGGAAGTGTTGGATTGAGAACAATCGGTGCTGGCGTAAATGGTTGCTGTACGCCCATTGGGTTTGGTCTGGCTGCATTGCCATCGGTTCCAGCTACTGTTGGCCAACGCAGATTATCATTAACTCGTCGGGCAAACCCATCGTAAAGATTTCCTTCGGCATCTCGTTCCGGCCAAGGGGTATGAATAAAATCAGCATGCATACTCCACCCGGGTGCATAGTCGGGCTCATCTGCTGTCATGGAGTCAGATGAAAGAACTAATGCAGCATCCTCTGGTACATGGCCGTAGTGAACCTGGAGTTGCAGTTCTGGCAAAAGGTATGGGTGGCTACTTGGACCACCGTCACCGCCTCGATCATAAGCCATATGGTCTTTGAAATTTGTTCCCGCGAGACTTTTCCCATCCCAGAACTGAGGAAACATGATGACAGCCTGCAGCGGTAAATCCTGCCACTCATCTCCTTGCGGTATATGGTCATATTGCGTTGATGTACCAATGTAATTCCAGAACATGACCGCCGTCGGCTGGCGTTCTCTTGGCATGGCTGACCCCGCGATGATCGAAAGCCCTGCAGGCATGTCGACGATCTTGCTTGGTTCCAGAGGCTTCTGGACTGCGTAATACGCAATGGAACTGTCCAGCGGTGTCACAAAATCACCGGTCGTTGTGTTCATCAGGCTTGGCACCCAATAAACCGAAAGGTTATTTGTCGGTGCAGCAGCGGATTCACCAACTTGCATCAGACTCTCGAGTGTTGCGTTTTCATTGACACTGGGGTTCACGAAAAAGTCATGGGCATGCCAAAAGTTTGGATTACCGGGCGCAAGAAGTGGGTCGATGGTGTCACGTTTGAAAAAATTCAGCCGTGAATGGAATTCACCCAGTGGCATTCCGGTACGTTCCCAGGCAGAAGGTTGTCCGGGATCAGTCAATCCTTCACCCCAGAGAATGGGTGCGACGCTTGCCTCCGAAAGAGTTGACGCACTGTAATCGGTCTCCTGCGTTAGCATTGCAAGACTGGCAGGCATACCGGAGCTATCGCTGGACTCAATCACAAGCAACTCAACACTTGATGTTGCTGAGAGCAATGCGCGCGGTTCCAGTTGTTCGGTTCCAAGGAGCGTGCGCTCCTTGGTTTCACAATGCCTTTCACAACGCTTCGGAAACCCCACCAGGAGACGAAGCAGAATTCTTTTATTCATGGCAGAAAAACCTGCGACATCCGCCGATATATCTACCTTGCCCTTCGATTGAAACGGTATGGGTGGAGGTAGGGAGCAGGTCAACTGCTTGTTTCAAAAATATGAGTGAACCGAACTGACGGTCGAAGTACAGGCTACTCCTCAGGCAATCAGTAATGTTCAAGAGACATTTGGTAGATACCAAAACACGGCTGTGAGATTATTCGAAACACTTTCCACTGCGCAGGCCTTGGCTTGTCCAGCAAATCCGTTTGTCTCTCAACGAGAAAGAGTTGCTTCTTTCTTTGTGATTGTCAAAACTCCGGAAAGAGTTTCTCCTGTCAATTTGACAACTCGTTCCTCAACTGCAGAACTCGTATGTAGAAAGACATACGAGCCACTATCTACTCGACGTGCAAATCCTCGACCACCAGAAACCTCTCCTTCCAATCGATCAAGCCAAACAAGCCGATGGACAGGTAGTTGGGCGGAAGCCACTGCCGGCCCCTCGACTCGAGGAACATTGGCAAGCCGCCATGTCTCGCAGGCATTTGCTTGCTCTAACAGAAGGTCAAAATGCCTTCCTGTTGGATCATCCGGATGGCCAGTGTGTTCGAGAAGAACAAACCGTGACAGTGTTTTCTTCATGCTCGGTATCAATAGTCGTCGGCAGCCACTGAAGGCTTTGACCCGCCAATGCCAAGTGGTTGTGGCTTGTGCCGAACAGTACGTTGTTCATTTTCATCACTCAGGCGCTCGATCGCTGCCTCCAGGCTCATGGCACCAAGGTCACCATCAAGCCGATCTCGTAGGCTCACCGTGCCGGCGGCTTCATCTCGAGGACCGCACACCACCATCGCAGGAATCAGTTCAAGCTGTGCCTTGCGGATTTTGGCACCAAGTTTTTCAGCATCCAGATCAACACCCACTCGCAAGCCAGCCGCCGCAAAAGCCGCTTCAACTTTTCTGGCGTATGCTTCACTCTTTTCGCTTACTGGCAGAATCCGAACCTGCTCAGGCGCAAGCCACAGCGGAAACGCACCGGCAAAGTGTTCGATAAGAACGCCAATGAATCGTTCCATACTGCCCAGGGGTGCGCGATGGATCATGACAGGTTTATGTCGACCACTATCTGAGCCGATGTACTCAAGATCAAAACGTTCGGCACTCGGCAGGTTATAGTCCAACTGCACTGTGCCAAGCTGCCATTCCCGACCGAGCGAATCATTGATCACAAAGTCGATCTTGGGACCATAAAAAGCTGCTTCCCCCGGTTCTGGTTCACAGCCTGGAAGATTCATTTCGCGGGCAACTTTTTCAATTGCTGCTTCTGCTTCGTCCCACCGCTCTGGGTCACCAACATACTTGTCACTTGATTTATCGCGGAATCCAAGACGAACGCGATACGAATCGAAGGCAAGGCTTTCAAGCACCTTCAGTGTAAAGTCGATACAGCCAGCCACCTCATGTTCGACCTGATCTGGTGTACAGAAAATGTGGGCATCGTCTTGGGTAAAGCCGCGGACCCGTGTCATTCCACCGAGTTCACCAGACTGCTCATACCGATAGACCGTGCCAAACTCAGCAAGTCGTAAAGGCAATTCACGATAGCTTCGCGGGCGAGCTTTATAAATCATCGTGTGGTGCGGACAGTTCATTGGCTTCAGCAGATACTGTTCATCTTCATGCATCACAATCGGCTTAAACTGGCTATCGGCGTAATACGGAAAGTGGCCTGAAATCTTGTAGAGATCAACTTTTCCAATGTGTGGCGTGTAGACCGGCTCATAGCCACGGGCGGTAAGTTCCTCTCGAACAAATCCCTCGAGCACACTTCGCAACCTCGCACCTTTGGGCATCCAGAGGACAAGACCGGAACCAACCAGCGGACTAATCGTAAAGAGGTCCAACTGCTTTCCGAGCACACGGTGATCTCGCTTACGGGCTTCCTCTAAGGCTTCGAGGTGGCGGTCGAGGTCTTGCTGTGTGAACCAGGCTGTCCCGTACAGTCGCTGAAGTTGTGCGTTGTTTGCATCGCCCTTCCAATAGGCACCAGCAAGGCTCGTCAATTTAAAGCCACCAATGCACCCGGGGCTCGGGATATGTGGACCGCGGCAGAGATCAACGAATTCACCTTGTCGATAAAATGAAAGCGAGGGGTGTTCCGCTAAACCGGTTTCAATGTGCTCCACCTTCAGTGGCTGATCGAGGTCACGAACAATTTCAATTGCCTTCTCGCGATCAACTTCAACCCGTTCGAATGCTTCATCTTCTGCAATAATCTTCCGCATTTCTTTTTCAATTTTTGGAAGATCTTCTTCTGTAATGGGCTCTTTGGCCCGCATGTCGTAATAGAACCCTTCACCTACCGTTGGACCGAAGGCCAGTTCAACACCTTTAAAGAGTCGCATGACAGCTCGTGCCATAATATGAGCAGCCGAGTGCCGCATGACTGGAAGGGCACGGGGGTCACCTGGCAATAGAAATTCAACCGTTGGCTCTTCTTCTTCTGGCAGAAGACTATCGAGTCCAACAACTTTTCCAGCAAGGACTGCAGCAATCGGCCTTTTCTTCTTCTTCGTCTTTTCTGTCACGAATGTTGCAACGACGTCTGCAAGACGAGAGCCCTCGGGAAATGTTCGAGGGTCAGGCGAAGCGGAAGATTTCTTGGGATCGATAAGATGAATAGTCGGCATGAAAGGGTACGTCCTCGTCTTTCAAATACAAGAAGAAAGTAAAAACACTATGCAACTATGGCACAGTAACGTGCCTTCGGTCCTTTGGACAAGCCGGGCTTATGCCTGCCTTGTTGGTTCCTGATACACCTCAGCCGCCCGACGCATTTTTTCGTGCTCAAGACGCCTCAAGTTATAGGCTGTAATCACATCTTTTCGAGTGATAAGACCAATCAGTTGCTGCCGGTCGTCAGCAGAAACCACAGGAAGTTCATCGACGTTCGTAGCCGTAAACTTGCCCAGAGCTGTGTTGAGATCATCATTCGGTGTAACCGTCACGACATTCCCGTTCATGACATCTCGAGCGTTGGCAATCTGCCAGATTGTGTCGTCATAGAGATATCCTCTCACATCTTCTTCTGAAAAAATACCGACGAGCTTCCCTTGAGCATCGACGACAGGAAAATATCGTTGGACTGATTCTGCCAATGCGTGAACGATGTCGTCTAGTGTTGTTCCTTCATGGATCAACTTCAGAACTGGAGCTCGTTTGAAGACATTGTCTACTTTGATGCCCTCAAGGACATCAACAAAGAAATCACCACGATGCGCTGGTGAGTCAAGTCGTGTTGGCACCTGCTTGATATAGAGCGTCCAACGACGCCCTAGCAGAAAGGTTAGTGTTGAAACCCAAAGTGTTGGCAGTAGTAAACTGTACCCACCGGTCATTTCACTGACCATTAAAACGGTTGAGAGTGGCGCCCGAGCACACCCAGAAAAGAAACCGGCCATACCAACAATGGCAAAAGCTTGCGGTTGCCTCACAAGGTCGGGCCAAAGGGAATGAAAGACAATACCTACAGCTCCACCGAGGCAGCCCCCAATGACCATTGATGGGCCAAAGACACCGCCTGATCCACCTGATGAAATAGTCAGTGATGTTGTCAGAATTTTAACAAGTGCAACAGTAATCAAGAGCATCGGCCCAACTGTTTCACCTGCAGTAAACAATTTTTGCAGGAGACCGTATCCACTGCCGAGAACGGCAAGTGCGTCATGATTTTGCTCAAAGGCAAACCAGAGTCCAACACCAACGAGTCCTGCGAGTGCGGCACCGATCAGTGGTTTCACATGGGGCGGGATGGAAAGCTTTTTAAAGAGATGGTGGATGCCATAGAACGTTTGAATGTAAAGGACACCGGCAAGTGCCAGAACAATGGCCATGGCACCGTACGGCAACAGTTCCAGTGGAGAATCAATTGCGTATCGAATATTTGCGCCAAACAGTGGCACAAAGCGAAGGGAGGGAGGCAGCCAAAGGCAGAAAACAGAATAGGCAACTGCTGACGAGATCGCTGCTGGCACAATGGCATCACTTTCGATATCAGCATCGCGATAGAGAATTTCGCCGGCGAACACAGCACCAGCAAGTGGTGCTCGAAAGATTGCCCCAACACCCGCGCCCATACCGGCTGCGAGCATAATACGGCGATCACGTGCAGGGAGTTTCAATAACCCACCGAGGTATGAGCCAAAACCTGCACCAATTTGTGCAATTGGTCCTTCGCGGCCAGCAGAGCCACCGGTACCGAGTGTAATTGCAGATGCAATTGTTTTAATAATAGGAATGCGACCACGAATTTCACCACGTTTATTATGGAAGGCATCAATTGCGGCATCTGTTCCGTGGCCTTCGGCTTCGGGGGCGAAGGTATAGACGAGCAATCCAGAGGCAAGACCTCCACCAGCCATGACAAGGACCAGCATCCATGGTTGAAAGCCGCTGTGGTCCTCTGGCTCATGTGTCTTGTCAGCCTGTTGATTTCCCTCGCCAGGAATTTCTTCAAAGAGTGCGCCTTCGGCGGCTGCTTCACGCGGGTGGAAGCCTGCTATTTGCTGGAGTGCGGTGTACTGGACTGCTTGTCCGAAGGCATGAAAGCCTATTGCGCCAAGGCCTGCAACCAGGCCGATGATAGCTGAGAGAAGAAACCACTTTCCTGTTGACCGCAGTTCAAAGCGTTGCAAGGTGGCAAGAAAATGGTTCACCGAGGCATGGTCCAATCTGGCAATTTTGGCAGTACCGTGGCCATCACGACACCAACAACTACGGATTGTACCACACCATTTTTAAGATTCATCACAAAGCGGGTTGACTGAAAGGAACTGGGGGTCAGAATAAAAAGAATTGACCCGGGCGATTAGCTCAGTTGGTTAGAGCACCAGCTCGACAAGCTGGGGGTCATAGGTTCGAATCCTATATCGCCCATTCCTCTTTCTCTTAATGCCGTGTTTTCCGGCGTTTTATGCACTTCTTAAAACCTGCTGATACTTAATGCGACTCCTTAAAGAGTCGTGATAGTAAAAGTGAAGTCGCAAAAAGAGTCGCAAAATCAAAAGAGTCGCAGCCTATTTTTTCCCCTTCTTCTTAGCTGCTTTGAGTCTCTTCAGATTCGCTTTCGTGCATTCGTAGACGCTGCCATCCTCTTCCTGCTCAACCCCTCTTTCTATCACTACCTCCTAGTCATTTCTTCAAGAGAGAGTTTGCCGTCCGAGTTTTTATCTAACTTATTGAAGGATTCAGCTTTCTTAGCTTTGAGTTCATCA
>Ga0315315_10004415_pt1 | contig 12964 bp, 7 predicted proteins | sample M140m3416metaG_FD_203699 | JGI IMG/M metagenome (GOLD analysis project Ga0315315, IMG submission 203699) | Ammonia-oxidizing marine archaeal communities from Monterey Bay, California, United States - M1 40m 3416 | ecosystem: Environmental > Aquatic > Marine > Intertidal zone | place: USA...
TTGAAAGAACCATGGCTGGGAAGACAGTGCCTTTGCGTAATCGTCAGTTTGTCTTCAACCACACGTCGGTTGATCATACTCGATACGACAGTCTGCGAAGGGCTGTCTATTTGCCGGTGATTCGTAACAACTTGTACACGATGTTTGAGCAGTTCGACTTCCCCGATCCCACCATGCCCACCGGCGATCGCAGCGAAACCGTTGTTGCCCCCCAAGCTCTGTTGTTGATGAATTCTGATCTTGTGCTTGACTCTGCTGATGCTCTCGCCCAAAGTCTGCTGCAATTGTCGGTGAGTGATACATCGCGAGTTGAAATGGCTTATCAGCGAGTGCTGGGGCGTTATCCCAATGAACGTGAGTCCCGCCGTGCTGTCGACTTTGTGGCACAGATCAGATCAGGTGCCAGGCTTAATGCAGGTGCAGTTGATGATGATTGGATCAGCAAGGGATGGTCGCTGTTCTGTCAAAGTCTGTTTGCCAGTAATGAATTCATGTATCAAAGGTGACAGCATGTTGAAATCATCATTGCGATCCAGACGCAGCGTTCTTCGCAATAGCGCGGTAGGTTTTGGGAACCTTGCGTTCCTGCATCTATTGCAGCAGAATTGTCCGGCGACAGATCCGGCAATCAGTGAAGCGGCAGCGGTCAACCTCTCCGGGCCTTTGACGCCCAAGCCCACGCATTTTTCGGCACGTGCAAAACGTGTTGTCTTTTTGTTCATGAAGGGCGGCCCGTCGCATGTGGACACCTTTGATCCCAAGCCGTTGCTGGATCGAGATCACGGCAAACCATTACCGTTTGATCTGCCACGAGTCACTTTTGCCAAACAGGGGAACCTGTTGCGATCGCCATGGCGTTTTAAACAGCATGGCGAGAGTGGACTGCCCGTCAGTGAGTTGTTTCCTAATGTTGCGACTCACGTTGATGACTTATGCATTTTACGTTCCCTGCATGGCACCAATCCCGCTCATGGTGGTGCCTTGCTGAAACTGCACACAGGTAGTGATCAATTTGTGCGTCCTAGTCTTGGGTCGTGGTTGACGTATGGGCTGGGGACTGAAAATGAGAATTTACCTGCTTTCGTTACCATCTGCCCTACTCTGGCCCATGGGGGGGTGAATAACTGGGGAGCCGCTTTCTTGCCGGCACATTGTCAGGGGACCCCAATCGGAAATGCATCACTCAATGCCAGAACTGTTGGCGTCAAGCACATTCGTAACCAAAGAATTGATCTGCGAAATCAACGTCAACAATTGGATCTGATCCGTTCCATGAATCAGGATCATTTAGACAGTGTGGGATCGAACGCAGCACTGGAGGGAAGGCTTGATTCATTTGAGCTTGCTTATCGTATGCAGGCATCAATGCCGGAGTTGCAGGATCTGACAAAAGAAACAGTAGCGACTCAGCGGATGTATGGAATTGACGATCCTGTGACCGAGGATTTTGGTCGGCAGTGTTTGATGGCCAGAAGATTCCTTGAAAATGGCGTTCGCTTTGTGCAAGTCACACACAGTGACAGCGAGGTGCAATGGGATCAGCACGGCAATCTGTACGCGGGGCATACTAAGAATGCGGCCGAGGTAGACAAACCAATTGCCGGATTTCTGCAGGACCTCAAGAGTCGTGGTTTGCTGGAAGACACGCTTGTGATTTGGGGGGGGGAGTTTGGGAGGACGCCCACCGCTCAAGGGAATAATGGTCGCGATCACAACCCCCATGGCTTCACCATGTGGATGGCGGGAGGTGGTGTCAAAGGTGGGTATGCCTACGGGGCAACCGATGATTATGGATATTATGCAGCCGAAAATAAAATGCATGTGCACGATCTGCACGCGACCATTTTGCATCTGATGGGGTTGGATCATCAACGCTTAACCTATCGATACGCGGGACGAGACTTTCGGCTGACCGATGTCGCAGGGCAGGTCGCTGATGACATTCTTGCCTGATACCATGCTCCTGAAACGATAGCAGCACGCATTGAATTTTGAGCCTGCTGATTATGGCTCAACCCGCGCGTTGCCCTCAATGGACTGCACCGAAATGATGTCGCACAATGTGGTAACGTCACGCAGCGGGATGATGTCACGCAGCGAGGCTCAGGTTTGCGATCCGGTTTGCGAGATCTGCCGAATGCTTGAATGGAAAATCAAAGATGACTGAACGAATCAATCCTGCGAATTCACTGACAGATGAGGAAAAAGCTGTTTATGAATGGCAAATGTGGATCCCAGATTTGGGCCAGCAGGGTCAACAGCGTTTGAAAGATGCTTCGGTGATGATTTCGCGAGTTGGCGGGGTCGGAAGCGTGGTTGCCTACGAGCTGGCGGCGGCGGGCGTAGGGAAATTAGTCTTGGCTCATGCCGGTGACGTCAAACCCAGTGATCTGAATCGACAATTACTCATGACGCACGATTGGATCGGTAAGCCACGAATTGAGTCGATCCGTCGACGTCTGTTGGACCTCAATCCAAGGCTTGAAATCGTTTCTGTAGCTGAGAACGTGAATGACGAAAATGCTGCAAGCCTGGTTGAGCAATGCGATCTGATTGTTGATTGTGCACCACTGTTTCCAGAACGCTTTGCCATGAATCGCCAAGCTGTGCTGCAGAATAAACCACTGGTCGAATGTGCCATGTATGAAATGGAAGCACATATCACGACGGTGATTCCAGGGAAATCGCCCTGTTTGCAATGTATCTTTCCCAAGGACCCGCCTACTTGGAAAAGGCAGTTTCCTGTGCTGGGAGCTGTCTCAGGCACGGTGGCGTGCATGGGGGCGGTGGAGGCCGTTAAGGTGCTTGCCGGATTGGGTGATCCGCTGTCTGGCAGGTTATTGAGAATGGACCTCAGACGGATGACGTTTCACACGATGAATGTCAGGCAGCGTGCAGACTGCCCGGTATGTGGAAGAAACACTCAATGATGCGTTCATGTGACACTAGAAATAGCACAAGGTAATGCCTGACTTGAGACTACCCGCGGCCTTATTGTCTTTATCAGTAGACCTATTCCAGTGAAACTTGTTCAGGCAGCCCGGTAGTTCTGTCGTTCCTGTGATTCATCGTCCTGTTGTAGACGGTGCAATTTATGGTTTTCAGAGACCTGTTCAATTACCGAGGGGGTGACTTTTGATAGGCCGCTGCATGCGGCTGTCGTCAGTGCGGACTCACCGAGCACAGCAATTTCGCCGATCAGGCCTTCGCTCAGATCATGCAAGCGTGTGATCGCTGCTTCGCTGAAAATGGTGCGGGTGCTGCCAGCCTGCTGCAATGCTGCAGTCACATAGGAATGAGTGTCGTGCAGAGGCAACGACTCAAGCTCGATTTGCATGCCGCACATGCCCGCGTGTAATTGCAACAGAAGCCGATGTTCAGGCAAAGTTGTTGCAACGACCGAAAAATTCCGATGACGCTGCGCAAACTCAGCTGCAACGCCAATGGTGGAAGCGGGGCAATTTTCGAGGAACCACAGCGTGCGAATGCCTTGCTTGTCACTCTGTTGAATTGCTGCGTCAATCATTTGTGGCGTTATATCGTAGCGTTGCCCATATCCCAGTACTGAACCGAGTTGCTGCATCGGGGATGTTGAACCCTTGCCCGCGGCACGTGTCAAAATGACGTCGACCGGAGATGAACCAAATCCACGCAGCGAGACCATGTGGTCCACAAGGTGACTGACCCCCGAGCGACTTACTGCAGTCAGGAAAGCGAGTTTCCAGTTGCTCGCTGCAAAGTACTGCAGTGATGCTAACACTTCGCGTTGAGGTTGCCCTGAAAAAAAGAAGTCAGGGCAGCTTAGAAACGGTGGACGTTGGAGTGACCAGTGGTGCAGGTAGCCGGAAAATGGCTGATGTGCGGACAGCGACAATTCAGTTCCTGCAGAAAATGGTACGGTGATGCGGTGGGTTGAGACGTGAGGATTGCGTCTCCGAGTCCTTTTTAAGATCGGCTAAGGTGTAGTATCTTCTTGAGAATGCCTGAGCCCACCTGAAAACCAAAATAGCCAGACTGCGGTGCTATAAACGATGACACGACGTTACTTTGTCCCTGATTTACCCATTTTGGGCGGCTTGGTCAGTCTGCCTGAGGCGGAAGCACAGCATGCCAGTCGCGTGATGCGAGTTCAGGTTGGCGACGGTCTGGTGCTTTTTGACGGTCGGGGAAACGAGGCAATTGCACAATTTGTCGAGGTGGGACGCAAAGGGTGTCATTGCCAAGCCGAAGCTACCCAGGCGATCGATCGTGAACCCCAACGTGAAATCCATTTCGCGATTGCGCTCCCGAAACCTGACCGCTCCAGAGAGCTGATCGAGCGTTTGACGGAAATGGGGGTCCGCTCGCTGACACCTTTGATTGCTCAGCGTACACAGCGTCCACCCACCGATTCATTGCTTGCAAAACTTCAACGCGGTGTGATTGAGGCATGCAAACAGTCAGGCCGGAACCAACTAATGGACTTGAGAACACCGATGCGGGCTGATGCGTTTTTTTCAGCATGTGGCCCAGGGAACAAGTGGATTGCGCATCCGGCAATGGAGCACCTGTCTCGAGATATCGCACCGTCAGGAACGTTTCATGTGGCCATCGGCCCCGAAGGTGGGTGGACTGATGATGAGGTAAAAGTGGCTGTTTCACATTCTTTCAAGCCCGTTGATTTGGGCACACGTATCTATCGGATCGAAACAGCAGCAACGACCCTCGCTGCTATTTTGGCAACCTGAAACCGATTGCAACCCAAGGACTGTCCTGTGTGGGTACTGCCCGCATTCTTGGGTTGCGTGAATCCGCAATGCTCGCGATTTCTTTGCGGAGCTGATTAGGGGAGTACGCGAGTGAGTAAGTGTGAGGTGTTGCTTCCGCATGACGACACCACGATTCCAAGCCTCGAAAAAGGACTGATGTATGTATGGCCAATCGCGGGACCAAGGATGTGACGCGAGTATCGGGTCACCGACTGAACCTGCGTTTTTTCCGACGCCTGCGCCAGTGCCCAGCAGCAACCGCTCAGGAAGCGGTCAAATAAACAAGCCAGCGGCACACCGAGCATCCGGAATGAAGTCGGAGGTTCCAGAGGTGGGAAGTATGTTACTGGCAGTTTACGAAACTGCGGAGGAATACAGGGCTGGAATATTGTTGGTTGAGGCGGCTGAGATCAGGGCAAGAGATTGTGGCGATTGCAGTCGTGGTACTCAGGACTCAGCTAGCCGGGTAGGCAACTGGTTGGGAAGAGTTGCTGAGCTTCAGCTTGAAAAGGATCATCAGCCTGGCGAGGCATTGCAGTGGTCTGAAGCCATTGATTTATCCAGTGATAAAATCCTGTATTCAGAGGCTCTGATCTACAAATTGAAGGGCGAGCATGTTGCTGCATGCCGCAGTTTGGTAAGCAGACTCCGGAGCATCACGTGGATGCTGGAAATGAGTCGGGGTGGTGACTGAATGCTCAAAGGGCGGTGGCAGTGAGCGCCAGTTCGCTTCACCGCGATACATGCAATTCAGGCAGGGCTATTCACTGACAATCTCGACTGAGTCCAGATCTGTGAACTTGCCGACAGACATGTTCGCGCCACCGACCAGTAACATTTTTGTTTCAGTCCAAGGCACCATCACATGAAAGAATCGTGCGGGATCGTACTCCGAAACCACCTCCCACTTTTTTTCAGCCTCATTGAGTCGTTGCACATTTCCATCGATGGTGCTGACGTAGAGGTGTCCACCGAGAGAATGAGCGGCTGAGCCGAACCCTGTGAGTGGTTTGCCCTGTAGTTTCGGGCCCTTTGACCAACTGTCTGATTTGGGATCGTAAACATCGGTTCGCGTGGTTGGGCCACCATCAGAATTCATGCCCCCGATCACATGGATTTTTCCATCGTGGGTTGTCGCAAACAAGGCACGTCTTTTGAAGGGTGGTTTGGCAAGCGGCTGCCAGACTGCGTTTGGATCTGCAAGATTCAATTTCCATGCCGTGCCGTGCCAATCAGTCTCTTCACCTTTGAGAGCCCAACCCCCAATGACAAAAATCTCATCACCCGCAACCGCGGCGCTCAAAGACGAACGAGGTTCCGGCAGTGGGGCAAGATCGACCCAGCGGTTGTTGGCCACATCAAATCGGCTGACTTCGTTCTGGGAGTGCAGATCGTGTTCTTCACCTTCAGCATTGCGAGCGGTAAATCCACCCACGCGTACCACCGAGTTCTTATGAGGCAGCATTACCAAGCCTTGCAAACGGGGACCTGAAGGCAACTGTTTCCACTGCTGAGGCGCCTTCAAATCCAGCGACCAAAACTCATCGGATTGCTCTTCCGTCGAGTACGAATGGGCTGTTCCAGAGTGTCCGCCGTAGATAAATAGCGTTCCGTTCGCGACGGCGCCACCGAAACTTGTGAGTTCGAGTGGAAGTTCGGGGAGGTCGGTGGTTGTCACTTGGATTTTGGGAGACGAGCTCGGTTGGGAGGGCGTGGAGTCAGTGTTGTCGGCTGAACTTGCAGGCGTCTGAAGCAGCAGGCTGGCGATGGCAATAAACAGAAGGGCGATTTGGTACTTGTGATTCATAGCGGAAATGTTGAGGTTGGATTTTTAGGATCCAGAGTTTGGGACAGAATGCGGCGCTCTGTAGATCTCGCACCTCATTCCATTAGATCATGGAATTGCTTTCTTTGGTTGATGAAAATCAGATTGTGTGTGGCTCAATGTTGTTGCCTGCCAATGTTACTGCCGAAGCAGTTACTGCCGAAGAAGTTGCGTTGAGGACCCGATGAAATCATGTGGCAATGAATCGCAACAATGCTGGGGACTGCTTGACGAAAACAAGCGGTGTCACGGTTGGGACCGCGCACCGCTTGCTCTGTACATGTTGCCTCATTCAGTATTCGCAACAAGCATTATTTGTTGGAAATGATGGAAGTTTGATTCGATGAATCGTTACTTGCCTCGGTTGGATCACGACGCTCCTCAGTAGTGGGTGCTTTGTTTTGTTTGTTACGAGAACTGTTGCGGAAATCGAATAGCTTTTCACGCTGGCCTGTAGTCAGCACCGCTTCGATGTCCTGCATTTGTTTTGATTCAAGCTTCTCCAATTGCTGTTTGAGTTCAGAGATTTGATCGCGGAATTTCGCTTGAATCAGGTAAATTTCGATTCTTTGCTCGCTGTTGACCAGTGATGCAAAGTACCGGGGCAGTCTGCCTTTCACCGTTCCGCGACTCTCCGATGTAACCTTAAGCTCAGGATTGCCTTTTGCCTCCAGTGGCTTCTCCTGTGTCTTTTCCTGTGCCACTGCGATCACGCAGACAGCAGTGAAAGCGAGAACCAAAACGTTGCGAACCCATGCATTACTCATAACTCTTTTGCCCCAAGAGTGTGATGAAAGCGATGCCAGTCAAACGCTGACTAGCCACCCTTCGCCATAAATCGCGAAGAGTGAACGAGTGTATAGGTGTTGGCTGTCTTGTCAAGAAAAAACTCGGCCTTTCACCTGACGTGTTTTCTTGTCGTTGAGATTCCTGAGTTGAGTATCCGATTCCACACTGATCGTGAAAAGCTAGCAACGAACGTTGTGCTCAAGCAGGCTCGGTTTGCGCGATTCAAGGACACAAAACCAAAAGAGCGATTTCAGAGGACAGGTGGACCGTCATTCACTGTGCCAATGCGTTCCATCGAAGCGGTGTCGTCTTACCCCAACCTTGCCGGTGATGGCATGAGTTCATTGTCATCGTCGTTAGTAGAATCGATTCGGTCCCGTAGAGAACGTTTTTCCCGGGCTTGTTTTGCTTCGTAGCATTTCAGCGAGACGTGTCCTCGGTAGGTTCGGTATGCTTTCAGATGTGGCAAAGTTTTGATGAAAGACCAGCCTGCTTGCATGTTTTGGACACGGACGATTTTCGAGTGAAAACCAGATGATGAGTGTGGGGATTCAGATGCGAACTTTTTCGAACGTTGCCTGTTGCATCATGATATTTTTGACTGGGGCAACGTTGCAGGGGGCTGATGAGGTGGTGCTGCGTGCAGGTGCTGCTGCTGTCGACATTTCGCCGCAAACTCTACCTGCATTTCAAAACGGCGGGTTTCTGCAGGCGAAATCCAATCGTGTGGTTGATCCGTTGCATGCACGAGCTCTGGTGATTGGTGATGGTTCAGAGACGATTGCAATTGTGATTGTTGATTCCTGCATGTTGCCGACTTCGCTGTGCGACAAGGTCAAACACTTGGCATCACAAGAAACAGGGATACCGAACAACCGTATTTTGATCAGTGCAACACATACCCACATGGCACCATCGGCAATGCTTTGTCTTGGGTGCCCCGCCGATGACCCGTATGTGCAGTATGTTCCAGCTCAGATCGCCAAGTCGGTTATCGAGGCGTATCAGAATCAACAGCCTGCAAAAATTGGATGGGCTGTCGTCGATGGTAGCGAACTGACGAACTGTCGTCGTTGGATCACCCGAAGCGATAAAATGGGTGTTGATCCGTTCGGTCAACAGACAGTCCGAGCGATGATGCATCCCGGTTATCAAAATCCAACCTACACCAGTCCAGCTGGCCCGATTGATCCATGGCTGTCGGTGTTGAGTGTTGTTTCGAGTGTGGATGAATCACCCATTTGCGTGATGGCCAATCTGTCGATGCACTACTTTGGGGGCGGAGGTTTTTCTGCTGATTACTTCGGAGAGGTATCGCGCTCTCTACGGCAGCGTACCGAGAATAAATTCAAAAAGGAGTTGCCCGACTTTGTCGGCATCATGTCGCAAGGTACCAGTGGTGATTTGCACTGGATGGACTATAGTCGGCCACGCCAGTCAATCAGTCGGCAGCAGTATTCTGACGGTGTGGCGGATCGAGTGATGGAGGCATTGGATTCGATCGAATATCAATCAGACCACCAGCTGGCAATGGCCGAAAAACGTGTGAACATTGGTCTGCGGCTCCCAACTAAAGACCGTCGTCAATGGGCTCGTCCATTGAATGCAGGGCGGGGAGATTCATTGCCTAGAAATCGGCAGGAAGTCTACGCTGAACAAGTTGAGTGGATTCATGCAAATCCTGTTGCAGAGGTCGTTCTGCAGGCAGTACGAATTGGTGAGCTTGGAATCACTGCGATTCCCAACGAGGTGTATGGGATCACAGGGCTCAAACTCAAACGCCAAAGTCCTCTGAAAGCCACTTTCAACCTCGAGCTTGCCAATGGGGCAACCGGTTATATCCCTCCACCAGAACAGCATCTGTTGGGCGGGTATACCACTTGGCCTGCACGCACGGCGGGTTTGGTGAAGGAAGCTGAACCACTGATCGTCGAAACCTTGTTGAGTCTGCTTGAGCAGGTTGCAGAAGAAAAAAGACAACCGCTGACGACGCCCTACTCTGCTTATGGGCGAGACTTGCAAAACAGAAAACCAATTGCACATTGGGCGTTCAATGACATGACTGCAGAACGAGTCACTGATTCCACCAATACGAATCCCGCCACGTACCAGGGCGGTGTCGCTTTGTTTTTGCCAGGTCCGGATGCTGCTGGATTTCAGGCTGCTGGGTTCCGGTCTGATGTCTACGGTAATCGTTCGGTTTATCTTGCCGGCGGGCACGTCGATGCCGTGATCAAACAACAGCCGGATCAATACAGCGTCAGCATGTGGTTCCAAAACATGCTGCCCGTCAATGTTCGTGATACTACCTGCGGTCTACTTTTGACCAGAGCTGAGACCCTTGAGGTAGCAGGTCTCGGTGAGGGGGAGCATGCGGGCAAGTTGGTTTTGCGGCATGGTGGCAAAACATGGGCTGGCAAGACCGTTGTTTCAGAACGGAATTGGCAATGTGTCACACTGACAAAAGATGCAAAATCAATTCACATCTATTTAGATGGACGTGCCGAACCAGAAATTGAGGCACCCGTATCTGCGATCGCGCCCTTGACCCGTTTATTGATTGGCAGCGATGGATGCGGATCGACCTTGGACGGTAAAGTCGATGAAGTTGCCGTCTTTGACCATGCGTTGACCAGCGATGATATTGTTGCGATGTATAAGATCTCAAGTATGGTTGCGCCCCCACAACCCAAGCCGGAAGTCGTGCTGGGGGCAAAGCCTGCAGATGCGGATTCTCGTCAAGAGTACAACGCAGCTGTCTTAGCCTCGAAGCCTCTTGCGTATTGGCGACTACATGATGATTCTCCGCCGAACGCCGTCGATGCTGTTGGTGGCAACGTGGCTGAGTATGAGGCTGGTGCAAAACCATTGGGCAAGCAGGTAAATGCAGCAAATTTTTCGGGAGGTCGTGTCAAAGGAAATGTCTCGTCCCTCAAAGATAATTACAGTGTCGAACTTTGGTTTCGAAATGAATTGCCTGTTCAGAATCGACCGGTCACCGCTTATGTGTTTTCACGAGCAATGGATGGTGTCGATGGCGCGTTTGGTGACAACCTTGGACTCGGCGGCACCCATTCCAATATGGGACAACTGATTGTCTTCAACGGGAATCGGAAAAATCAGTTGCTCGCTGGACGGACCAGGATCCCTGTGGGTAGTTGGTCTCATGTGGTCATGGTCCGGCAAAAGCAGCAAATCACGGTTTACCTCAATGGAGATTCAGAACCCGAAATAACGGGTGATTTACCCATCGATTATCCGGATGACTGCGGCCAGATCTTAATTGGCGGACGCGCAGATAACTTTGCAAATCTGCAAGGCATGATTGAGGAGGTCGCGTTGTATGACCGACCGTTGACTACGGATGAGGTCAAGACGCACTTCGTGGCTGCTGGTATCAAGCAAGTTCAGCAACCGGTCAAAGCAGTCTCTGCGATTGAGGCCGAGCCACAGCCGACAGATGTCGAGGCAGCCATACAATCAATTCATGTTCCTGATGGATATAAGGTTGAGCTTGTGGCAGCTGAACCTTTGGTTCAGGACCCCGTCGCCATCGACTGGGGTGCGGATGGAAAACTTTGGGTGGTGGAGATGGCTGATTATCCGCTTGGCATGGACGGAAAGGGACAGCCAGGCGGACGTGTACGTTTTCTTGAGGATACGGATTTGGACGGAAGGTATGACAAGTCCACCTTGTTTGCGGACGGATTGAGCTTTCCAACCGGTGTGTTGGTGTGGGGCGATGGAATTCTTGTGACCGCTGCACCTCAAATCGTTTATTTGGAAGATACCTCAGGTGATGGAAAAGCGGATGTTCAACGCCCGCTGTACTCTGGTTTTCTCGAAGGGAATCAACAGCTGCGAGTCAATGGTCTTCGCTGGGGCCTCGATAACTGGGTTTACTGTGCCAGTGGAAGCCACCATGGCGGCTATGGCAAAGACAGTAAAATCAAGTCGTTGCAAACAGGTGTCGAATATAGTGTCGGCAGTCGCGATTTCAGGCTGCGTCCTGACCGGGGACTGATGGATCCACAGAGTGGTCCTTCGCAATACGGAAGAAGCCGCGATGACTGGGGCAATTGGTTTGGGGTACAGAACAGTCATCCTTTGTGGCACTATGTTTTAGCTGACCAGGACATCCGCCGGAATTCGCATTACGCTCCACCTGATCCCAAACATCAGGTGGTCACACCGGCTAATCCACCTGTTTATCCAGCCAGTAAATTACAAAAACGTTATCACAGTTTCAGCCAGTCGGGACGCTTTACGTCCGCCTGCTCGCCGATGATTTACCGTGATGACTTTTTGTTCGATCGGGGAACAGAGCAACACACCTTCACCTGTGAACCGTTTCACAATCTTGTGCAGCACAACTTGATTCGAGATGAAGGAGTCAGTTTTGGATTCAGGCGGGATCCCAAGGAAGCAGGAATCGATTTCTTTGCCAGTGAGGATCGTTGGTGTCGGCCTGTCATGGTCCGCACTGGACCTGAGGGAGCTCTGTGGGTTGTGGACATGTATCGGTACATGATCGAGCATCCTCAGTGGTTGCCCGAAAACGGTCAGAACGAATTACGTCCGTGGTTCAGAGCGGGGCAGGAACAGGGCAGGATCTATCGTATTGTGCGACAGAATCAGACGCGTGATCACGGTCAGACGCTTGGATCGGGTAAGGCTCTCTCTGAGCGAACGGTGCCTGAGCTCGTTGCTGCACTCGAAAGCTCGAATGGCTGGCAACGGGACATGGCGCAGCGAATGCTGGTGCGAGGGGCACACCAATCCGCTGTTCCATCGCTTGAGGATTTATTGCAAACAAGCCAACAGCCGCTCGCACGCCTGCATGCTCTCTGGACTCTGGAAGGACTTGGGCAACTAACGGTGGAGAGCCTTGAGGCGGTGTTGTCAGATCAGCACCCAGGGGTGCGGCGTAACGCCGTTCGTGTTGCGTCAACCATCAAAGTCAATGTCGATTGCCTGACAAGACTCGCCGACGATCCAGACCCCAAAGTAAAATTGGAACTGATGTCCTGTTTAGGGAATTACCAAAACCCTGCTGCGGCATCAGCACTTGGGCAACTGATAGCAGCTAATGCTGGCGATCACTACATGGTTGCGGCTGCGATGAGTTCGTTGAATCCGGGCAATGTATTCGAGGTTTTGGCTAGCCTGATCAATGCCAAAGCAAAACCTGATTTGGTGCGTGAGTTGACTGGTCAGGCGGTTGCCATGGGTGATGCAGATACAATTGACCGGGTCCTTGAAGTGGCCTGTGCTCCGACCGAAGGTAAGGCTGGTACCATAGACTTTGCTTCTTTGGCCATGGCACTCGATGGACTTGATGATCGCAAGTGGCCCATCAGTCGCACGTCAGATGATGCTCGCCGTAGAGTTGCAGACAGCATTCAAGCGGCACGTGAATCCGCTAGTGATGAGTCAGCCGCAGTTGATGTTCGCGCAATCGCGGTACACTTGTTAGGGCGTGAACAAGACAGTCGAGAGGCAGATTTTGATTTGTTGGCTGAGTTGCTGGGGCCTCGTTCACCTGTGTTTGTGCAACAGCAGGTGGTTTCACGTCTTGCGAAGATAAATGATCCTGAAGTGG
>Ga0315315_10004419_pt1 | contig 12958 bp, 9 predicted proteins | sample M140m3416metaG_FD_203699 | JGI IMG/M metagenome (GOLD analysis project Ga0315315, IMG submission 203699) | Ammonia-oxidizing marine archaeal communities from Monterey Bay, California, United States - M1 40m 3416 | ecosystem: Environmental > Aquatic > Marine > Intertidal zone | place: USA...
TTCCGGCGCTCAGTAAGTTGGCATGAGAGATGCTCTGATAGCATGCATCGACGGTCTGCGCAGAAAGCGTTCGTCCGCCTTCGAAGACAGTAAACGATGCCATGATTGGTACTGCTATGCCTGTCGACCGAAAGGATTCTTCAATAGCAAGCAAGGCCGCTTTCAGCACAAGAGTGTCAAACGCTGTTTCTGCAAGAAGAAGGTCGACTCCTCCTTCGAGAAGTGCGTCTATCTGCGCTTTATAGCAAGCGACCATTTCATCAAAAGTGACATCACGATGTCCTGGATCAGCAACATTACCAGCAATCGAGAGCTGTTTGTTTGTCGGTCCTATCGAGCCTGCAACAAAACGTGGTTTGTCAGGGGTTTTTAGCGTCGCTGCGTCAGCGGCTTCCCTCGCAATTCGACAGGCAGCAAGATTAAGTTCTCGGGTATGGTCTGCGAGACCGAAGTCTGCCAACGCCACGGGTGTAGCACCAAATGTGTTGGTTTCGACAATGTCGGCACCAGCCTCCAAAAAAGAGGCATGAATTTGTCGTATGGCATCTGGCTGTGAAAGCGTTAAAGCGTCAATACAGTTTTTGAGATCACGCTCATTATCTCGAAAAGGTTCACCTCGAAAACCCTGTTCATCTAGGCCAAGAGCATGCACCATTGTGCCCATTGCACCATCTAAGATGGCGATTCGTTCATTGAGAATGTTGAGAAAATCTTTCGAACGGTTGTTGGAAATCTCCATCGCGCTTTCTGGTCGGTCGTAGGGATAGTTTTGGAATAGGATCGGAAGGCGGCTGGTTTCGCCAAAAACACACCGAAACATGCTGGAATTATAGGCCAGTTCATGATCTTGGGATACTGCTGTGCGTTCTATGCGGGGATTGACAGTTGCTCATGAAATACGCCTACGTCTGAGACTTTGGGCTGATGGCCGTGGATGTAGCGGCTGAAATAGAATTCTCAAAAAATGACCACCTGTCCTGTTGGGTAAAACTCTACCGAAAGAGGCTTTACTCTTTAAAGGACTTGCCTTAGTTGAGACGAAAATCCCTTAGGGGAAGTATGGATCTGATTGCAATTTTTCCAACTGTACGGCATATGAAACGTTGTCTTCTGTCAGAAGACAGTTGTCTTGAGCCTGCGTGTGCCCCCGAGTCGCGGGGCACAGCTGAATCAGTGGCACAGCGGTGTTCGACATCACAAAGTGAAAATGAGTTGCTAAAACAATACGATGCGGCTTGGCGGGCTGGCTTTCAAGCAGAATCCAATGCCAGCAAGGTGTCGAGTTACCCGAAAGTGTGTCAGCACAAACGCACGATTCGTTCCAGCAGCAGGAAGGATCGACGGAAACCTCTACCCGAACCGGTGGCAGGCGAGATCGAAAGACGGCATGTGAAGGAGTTGGAATCCACTGCGAAAACAGAAGAAAGACACATCGTGGCTCGACGAGTCGACAAGTCTCGAAGAAATATTCGCCTCGCGGCGCTATATCTGCCATCACTGACGTTGTGGGTCCTGTCGTTTGTTGCGGCAGTTATCTGGCTTGGTGTCTTCTTTGTTGAGCGGCAGCCAGTTCAAGATGGGGGAGTTCAGGGAGTAGGTGCTGTCCGTTTTGCGGAGACACCTCGCTCATCTTATGAGGAAGAAAAGAGTAGGCAGTAGATGCAATTCGATCAGATCGATCAAATCTTTTTGAATCATGCAACACTCCTGAAGCGCCAGGGTGCATTGCACGCAGTGGCTATGGAGGCTGTTAGTGGTCCTACTGCCACCGTTGAAAGTCCAGGCGTGAACGAGCCTCATGGAAACGCTGGTCCAGAACAAGAGCAACAGATGTCTCTTATGCAACCGGAGGCGTGTGAGGGAAGCGTTTCTGATGACGTGCTTGCGATGCTTCTGACGGCAGTTCCTGAGCAATGGGAAACGCTTGCACATCGTGTGGTAGATGCACGTAAAAAAGGCCATCGGATAATCGGTGTTGCTGGCCATCATGCTCAGGAGGGACGGACAACCATCGTACGGGGGGTTGCCGCAGTCTTGCGGTCACTTGGCTGGCAGGTTCGTTGCTTGAGGTCTTCACAAGAGCTTTGGCGCGAGTTGACCCGGGGCTCTGGGATGTGGCAACAGCGCCAGGACCGGCAGGGGTGCGGAGAGTCGCATGGAGAGGAAGATATTACTCTCGTTGATTCAGGTGTCTGGTTTACACCAGGCCCATTTCGGAAGCAAGATATTGCATTCCGTGTTTTTGGTTGTGATGCCGTGCTGTTGGTTCGTCACGTCGATCTGGCCCCCTGCCCTAGTCGGCAGCAATTACTATTGAGTCTCGGCGTTTTTCCAATCGGAGAAGTTGTTACCTTCTCCGGCGATAAAGAATGTGGTCCTACTTCACCAGAGGTGCCGAAATCCTCCTGTGGTGCTTAGTTCGGAGGGCACTGTAATGTTTTCGAAACAGTCGTTCGGCTCCTGTGAATCGCCCGGAGATGAAATACAGCCCATGGAACTGTTGCGAGCAGACAGGGTTGGCGGAAGCGGTACGAGCCAGCCAGCAGCTCGGCACCAGGATGTCAGCTTGTCCCACTCTCAGCGAGCTGCAGTTGCACGTTTGCAGTATGCCGTTGCTCAGGAAGCGAGTCTTGTGATTCTTTGTGGTCCGGGTGGTTCCGGTGTATCGACTGTTCTGAGTACCCTTTCTACAAATCTTCATCAGGTGACACACGTTGTTCGGCTTGACTTGAGCACACTCACGACATTTCCCCAATCTGCGTCTCATACCAAAAGTCGAGCGATTGTTTTCATAATCGATAACTGCCATCTTGCGTCAGACGGCACGGTAGGGCACGTCACCAAAGCGATATGGCAGCAATCACCAAGCGCGGCCGTTGTTCTTGGAGGTCGGGGACGGTTGTTGACGCTTTTAGCACGAGATCGTGGTTTGTTAGACAAGGTTTTATTACGGTCGGTTCTACACCCGTTTTCATTCCCTGAGACTTTGGCTGTCGTTCAGTCGGAATTAAAGAGTAGCGGGTTAATTTATTCGGGGAGAGTGCCGGAAGTCATTCATGAAGTGACAGCAGGTATTGCAAAAGATATTTTTCACCTCATTGGTATTGTCCGACTCGTTGGCGGTGGGCATGGTGATCGGCCAGTCGAGGTCGCTGATATCGAGCAGATTCATGAACGACTTCATGCGGCTGCTGCATGAACTTCTTGAGTTCGTAGCACACTTGTTGAAGAAGGCTTCGCTCTGATTGCATGCGGCAGTACTCCGTTCACGTCGGTGTGACCGGGTTTTATCTCTGCTTCTAAGTACATCACAGCGACGATAGGTCGGGTTGTCGTCGCTTCGCGTGCTGTTTGATCATGAGAAAAGTTTCTGCAAGTGGCCGGAATCCGGTGTTTACCTGATTTGGCTCTGAAAACGCAGGCGTCTTTGTTACAACTACGGCCGGTTTGCTAATTTGGGGATCAGTCCAATTGAAGTGCAAGTCGTTGGGCAGTGTTTATTGAGGAGGTTTGGAATGCAGGAATCGACAAAGTCAGGTCAGACTTCACAAGATTCAGTGGTGCCGAAGCAATTTGTAGCGCCCTTTATTCTCGTCACGTCACTCTTCGCGCTGTGGGGTTTTGCGAATGACATTACCAATCCGTTGGTCCGTGCCTTCAAAGAGATATTCCTCATTTCTAATGCGCAAAGCAGTTTAGTGCAGTGGGCCTTTTATGGTGGCTATGCCACGATGGCGATTCCCGCAGCGCTCCTGATAAGAAAAGTTTCCTACAAGTCTGGGATTATTATTGGCCTCCTTCTGTACGCGCTAGGCGCTGCAATGACGATTCCGGCCAGTTTGATGATGGAATTTAATGTTTTTCTTGTTGGTTTTTACATTCTGACGTTTGGGCTCGCGTTCTTAGAGACAACGGCCAATCCATATATTCTCTCGATGGGGCCGCGAAGTACTGCAACGCAGAGGCTCAATCTGGCACAAGCGTTTAATCCAATTGGTTCACTTACTGGGATGGTTGTTGCCAGTATGTTTATTCTCCCAGGACTTGAGGTGTCTAAATTTCGAGATGCAGAAATAGATAAGCATCCAGAATATAAGACAATGCTACCCAGCGATGTCGATGGGCTTATCACGAAGGCTATGGAGCAGTCTGCAGAGGCCAGTCCAGAAAAACATACCGCAATGGTGTCACACGATTTAGCTGTTGTTCGGACGCCTTATGTGGTCATCGCGTTAGTTGTACTTGCGGTGTTGCTGCTGTTTATTATTTCGAAGTTACCAGATACGGGGCATGAGGAGGAGCAGATTCATCTGGCAACTCTGGCACGGAATCTGTTCACAAATTGGCAATATGTTGGGGGTGTCATTGCGCAGACGTTTTACGTTGGCGCACAGATAATGTGCTGGACCTTTATTATTCACTACGGAATGACTCTCGTGGGTTTAAGTTCAGCACAGGCACAAAATTATAATATTGTTGCAATGGGCATTTTTCTTGCGAGTCGGTTTATTTGTACCTTCATACTAAAGTACATATCACCAGGCTTATTGCTTGGCGTGCTTGCTGTTTGTGGCGGTTTGCTGACTGCTGGGGCAATCTTCTTGCAGGGTCTCACAGGGCTTTATTGTCTTGTTGGCGTGTCTGCCTGCATGTCAGTGATGTTTCCGACCATTTACGGAATCGCACTTAATGGGCTCAGCCCGAATGATGCCAAATTAGGGTCAGCCGGACTGATTTTTGCAATCGTTGGTGGTGCGTTTATGCCGCGTTATCAAGGAGCGATAATTGACGGAGCCGGCATGACGATTGCTGGGCAGACGCTTGAATCAGTGCGAATTTCATTTTTCCTTCCGCTAAGTTGTTTTGTTGTTATCGCAATTTTTGGTTTTGCGGTTGCAGTATGTTCTCCTAAGACAGTTGCAGAAGCCTGATCGGTATAACGTTTCAATCCAATAAGAGTCTCCTAATCGGTGAGAAATAATCCATGAATACAGCCCCCATAGTCTGGAACGGAGTTCTTCCACGAGTTGGTATTCGGCCAACAATTGATGGTCGACTTGGTGGAGTTCGTGAATCATTAGAAGACCAGACAATGAATCTTGCCAAGCGAGTTGCAGAATTAATATCGAGCCAACTGCGGTATCCAAATGGAGAGGCAGTCGATTGTGTCATAGCAGAAACATGCATCGGTGGAGTTGCTGAGGCAAGCGCATGCGATGACTTGTTTCGCCGTGAAAACGTTGGGGTTTCACTGACTGTGACCCCCTGCTGGTGTTATGGTAGCGAGACCATGGATATGGATCCGCTGCGCCCTAAAGCTGTGTTTGGATTTAATGGAACGGAACGACCAGGGGCCGTTTACCTCGCTGCAGTGCTCGCAGGGCACAGTCAGAAAGGAATACCAGCATTTGGAATTTACGGCCGAGATGTTCAGGATGCAGGTGATGCTGCGATGCCTGCTGATGTACGGGCAAAAATTCTTGATTTTGTGCAGTGCGGTTTAGCTGCAGCCTTAATGCGAGGAAAAGCTTATTTGTCAATGGGCGGAACATCAATGGGTATCGCTGGTTCGATGGTCGACTATGCATTCTGGGAGAAGTGGCTTGGCATGCGAGTTGAGGATATTGATATGACCGAGTTTGTTGGTCGTATGCAGAAGGGGCAGTTTGATCCGGAAGAGTACGAACGAGCTATTGCGTGGGTGAAAGAACATTGCGTAGAGGGTGAAGATTATAATAGTCCAGAGACTCAGCGATCCCGTGAGCAGATTGATTCGGAGTGGTCGGACTCCGTGAAGATGTCATTAATTGCTCGGGATCTGATGGTTGGTAATCCGCAGCTTGCGAAGATGGGCTTAGAGGAGCAGGCTCAGGGGCACGGTGCAATCGCTTCTGGATTCCAAGGACAACGGCAATGGACGGATCACTTTCCAAACGGTGACTTCCTTGAAGCTATTCTGAACACGTCGTTCGACTGGAATGGAAAACGATCGCCATACATTGTCGCGACGGAAAATGACGCACTCAATGCAGCGACAATGCTTTTCGGTCACCTGCTCACGAATTCCGCCCAAATATTTGCCGACCTTCGGACATATTGGAGCCCGGAGGCTGTTGCAACGGCTTGTGACGGTTATCAACTGCAGGGAGCTGCTGCTGACGGCCTTCTGCACCTCATTAATTCTGGCCCCGCGGCACTCGACGGGACGGGGCAGCAACAAGATCAAAACGGTGCGCCATCCATGAAGCCGTTTTGGGACATAACAGATGATGAAGTTGCAAAGTGCCTCAAGGCAACAACATGGCACCCATCAATAACTGAATACTTTCCAGGTGGTGGCCTGAGTACTCGATATCGAACCCTAGGGGATATGCCAGCCACAATGACCCGAATTAATCTTGTGGCAGGTCTTGGGCCAGCCATTCAGATTGCTGAGGGGCAGACTGTTGAACTCCCAGACTCAGTTCATGATGTGCTTGACCAGCGTACGAATCCCACGTGGCCAACAACCTGGTTTGCACCAAAAATTACTGGCCGGGGAGCCTTTACGTCGACGTATGAAGTAATGAATCACTGGGGAGCAAATCACTGCGTGATGACTGCCGGCCACGTTGGACACCTGTTTATTACGTTGGCATCGATTCTTCGAATTCCTGTTTACATGCATAATGTGCAGGATGATCGAGTCTTTCGGCCAAGCACTTGGAATGCTTTTGGAACAGATGACCTCGAAGGAGCAGACTTTCGTGCCTGCAAGGCATTTGGTCCGCTCTACTCTCGCGCCTAGAGATCACATGGTGGTCACAACGCAGTGTGGGTAACAGCACCTCTGACGGACAGGGTAATACTATGTCAACAACAATATTGGAAACGCTCCTCGAACTTTCTCATTTTCTTGGTGAAGAGAAGCGTCAGTTGGCGATTCTTGGTGAAGGAAACACATCTGCGCGTGTTGACGAGCAGACGTTTCTGGTGAAGGCAAGTGGAAGTTGTCTTCAGACACTCGCAAAAGATGATCTTGTTGCCTGTCGATTTGATGCCCTGCTCCCGATGCTTGGGCAAACAGACATTGCAGATCAGGTCATTGAAGAATCACTGTTAGCGAGTCGGGTCGATACATCTGCAAAAAAGCCATCTGTTGAAACTCTCTTCCATGCGTATCTTCTTTCGTTAGAGGATGTTCATTTTGTAGGACATACGCATAGTATTGCGGTCAATCAGATTCTTTGCTCACCACTTGCAGGTCAATTTGCAAATCACAGACTTTTTCCTGATGAGATTGTGTGCTGCGGGGTTCGCTCGGTATTGATTCCCTACACTGATCCTGGGCTGACACTTTCGAAAACGATTCGTGGTGAAACCGATTTGTTTTTGAGGGAGTATGGTTGCGCACCGCGGGTGATTCTTTTGGAGAACCATGGCATTATCACTTTGGGCAAGACAGCGGGGGCCGTGAAGGCGGCAATGCTTATGGCTCAAAAAGCAGCGGAGATATTTGTAGGAGCAGCCGCTTTAGGGGGGCCTGCGTTTATGAGCCCAGAAGATGTCAGTCGTATTGCAAATAGAACTGACGAGCACTATCGACAGCGTGCATTAAAGTTATAGGAATGGGTTTCTTGCCGAAGGAAGCCATTTAAGATGATCGTGGGAAATCGTGTGTTCTCCTGATAGAGCAATAAAATTAGGAGGCTACACTAGTAGTCCTTGTTGCAATGCTGCCATGAATCCATCCTACTGTCCTCCTTCTGGTAACAGACCGTAGTGAGTTAATTCATTAGGACACCTTTGTCTAGGATATTCAGTGTTGTTTGTTTAGGTATGGAGTTACATGATGAGAATTGTCGCATTTGTCAGCATGCTGACGGCGATTGTGCCGCTGAGTTTCGTTTCCACATGTTTCTCTGCTGAATCGGCGGGGACCCAACCTGACATGGATGGCTTATGGGGAGCTCGTGTTGTGAAGCTACGGGCCGAGGACGCCACGCGAGGGCAGCTTTTTGATCAAGGCAACTACGCCATGTTTATCCATTGGGGACTATATTCCCAACTTGGCAATAAGGTAGACGGTAAGACCTATTACGGCATTGGCGAATGGATAATGAATCAGCGAATGGCGGGTATCCCAATTGCTGAATACAAGAAATTGGCAAAAACATTCAATCCAAAAGATTTCGATGCTCGTGCTATTGCAAAACTCGCTCGCGATGCAGGGATGAAGTACATCGTCATTACTGCGAAACATCATGACGGTTTTGCGATGTATGAATCGCAGGCATGCGATTTCAATATTGTTGATGCAACTCCTTGGGGCAAAGACCCAATGAAAGATCTGGCGGCGGCTTGTCGTGAAGAAGGACTTGGTTTTGGTTTTTATTATTCCCATAACCAAGACTGGACTTTTCCTGGCGGCGGCGGTGGGCCACAAGTTGATGCGAATGGCAAGCCGGCAACATTTGATGACTATTTTGAGAAAAAATGTCTTCCTCAAGTACGCGAGATTACAACGCAATATGGTCCAATCGAAATCGTCTGGTTTGATACTCCTGGGAAAATGCCCAAGCACTATGTCGAGAAACTGGTTGAAGTAGTGCACAAAAATCAACCTGGAGCACTCGTGTCAGGTCGAGCAGGCCATGATTTGGGTGATTATCAGACGCTTGGTGATATGGAGGTGCCAATCATAAATGTTGACGGGCTCTGGGAAAGTGTTGACACCACAAACGATTCCTGGGCTTATGCGTGGTATGACGAAAACTGGAAGTCTCCAAAACAAATTCTGGAGCGATTAGTTGCTTGTGTTGCACGCGGTGGCACATACATGCTGAATATAGGTCCCCGTGGCGATGGGAGCGTCTCCGCCCGGTGCGCAAAGGCATTGCGTGCCGCAGGGTCGTGGATTGCTCGTTATCCGCAAGTAATCTACGACGTCCAAGGTTCTCCTTGGAAGCATTCCATGCCGTGGGGTGATGTGACCCAGAGAGACAACGCATTGTTTCTAACAGTTTTCGAATGGCCGGTATCTGGTGAGCTTTATCTGCCTAATATTGAACAGAATGTGCAGGAAGCACGCTTGCTTCGGGGCAGTGATTCCACGGAACTTCTTTGTGAGCGTCGTGGAAAGCACATTGTAGTGCAGGTGCCAGAGAAAGCTCCAGAATCACTTGCATCAGTCATAAAGCTGACATTCTCAGAGAATCCAGTCGTTGATCCAGTGTTAACGCTTGACCCAGAAGTGCTGACGGAACTTGCTGTTGAGTTCGCTGATAGCAATGGAGTAGAGAAGTCAGAAAAACGATGGATGGAAAAGTTTGGTGAATGGAAACGAATTGTCCATGGCCATAATTTTGGTCCAGATGCTGACCTGTCATGGGAGGTGGATGTTCTTGTGCCAGGTGAGTATCAGGTGTCGTTAAATTATGCTGGAGAGGGGAGACTTGTGTGGCACGTAGGTGTTGAAGGTGGTGAATCGATCCAGAATCAGCAGAATTCCTCTCATAACTATCAGACTTTTCCGATTGGGTGGCTTAATTTTCCAAAGAGTGGCAGGTATCGAGTCTCTGTTCAGTGCCTCGAAGGAAACGTGGGGCAAGCAAGCCTGCATGCAATTCTTTTTGATGCAGTACGTTAAACATGTGAACACGAAGTTTTTCAGTAGTATCCATCGATTGTTTCTGTGGCCATGTGTATGAATAACACTTCGGTCAAAATTATTTGGTGGTCGATGAGATCTAGCAGCAAATAAGGGCCGTTAAGATGTGCTCTTGGGCGTGCCTGGTTGCTAGTTAATCTCTTACTGGATTTGTGTCTTAGAATCGAGCAGTAATGTCTCAAGTTCGCTTACTTCCTTTTTGGCATGGACGTCGTCGTGGCTGGATCACTGTGTGGTACACCATGCTGATTCTTGTAGGAGTCGATTCTTCTTTTGGTGCAGAAAGGCAAATCAAGACCATGAATTTTCAAAGCGATATTGAGTTTCTTCAGCAGTACACAAATATTATTCTGCTCCGAAAAGGTTTGGCGGCTGTAGCTGTCGCACCAGCGTATCAAGGTCGAGTGATGACAAGCACTTTTGAGGAAGAGTCAGGGCCTAGTTTCGGTTGGATCAATCGCCCAGTCATTTCTCAGGGCATTCTCTCTGAGTCGGAGAGAAAAGGAACACTACAAGAGCATATTCATGTGTTCGGTGGTGAAGAACGCTTCTGGATGGGGCCTGAAGGCGGCCAGTATGCACTTTTTTTTAAGCCTCGTGCGAGTTTTGATTTCAACAACTGGAAAACCCCTGTAGCGATAGATACAGACTCATATGAAGTTGTTGCGCAGCACGAAGATTCAGTTTCTGTTCATCATGTTTGTGATTTTCAGAACTATAGCGGTACTCATTTCTTGGTTGGAATTGACCGCACAGTCTCGATGCTTCAGGAAAATGATCTGGAGGTGGTTCTTGGGCAGAAGGTGCCGCAAGGGCTGGAGTTCGTTGGGTACAAGTCTGATAACAGAATCACAAATCGTGGCAAAGAGCCTTGGGACCCTGAGAACGGGCTTTTGTCGATTTGGATACTCGGAATGTACAACCCGTCACCGTCTACAACTATTATGATTCCACTTCGTGCCGAAAAAGAGACGGGCTCATTGGGTCGTGTCAATGACGCATACTTTGGTCCAGTCCCACCTGATTGTCTCTACGTTCGTAAAAATACAGTCTTCTTTCGTGGTGATGGCCAACGGCGAGGAAAGATAGGTGTTGGCCCCAAATGGTCCAAGGGCGTGGCGGGTAGCTATGATGCAGTTGGAAAAGTACTCACTCTCGTTTCATACGACGTAAAAGAAGCTCCCGCTGGCTACATCAATTCAATGTGGGAATTACAGGACGAGCCCTACGCGGGAGATGTTATTAATGCCTACAATGACGGGCCACCTGATCAAGGGGGGGTGCCACTTGGTCCATTTTATGAACTCGAAACGTCTTCTCCGGCGGCAGCATTACAACCAAACGAAACGATGCAGCACGTGCAGCAGACGTGGCATCTGAAAGGTTCAGAAGAACAGTTGAAAGCGTTAGCCTACCGATTGTTGAACGCTGACTTATCAGAAATTGAAGAAGGTTTTGTGGAAAAGTGAGCCCAGAGTTGCTCAAGCGATACGTGAATTTCTTAGTCTGCTTTCGTTGAGTGTTTGTGCGGTGGATATTTTTGGCGGCCCACTCCCCTGCCCAGTTGGCACACACAATGGAGGACCGATTTCTTCTCGCAGCCAAATTAGATTTGTCAGGAGACGAGGCTTGTGGATTCTGCGAGACCCGCTCGTTCAGCGGAAAAGAAGTCCATTTGCAGTTCAGTTGAGATTCCACACATTGAATCAGCGATGAGATGGGCTGTACCTGTGGAGAGATGGAAACCGGAGCGGTAGTGTCCAGTCGCTAGCCACGCATTGTCTACCGCCGGCACAGGGCCAATTGTTGGAAGCCCATCAGGTGAGCCTGGTCTTAACCCAGCCCAAAAATCTTTCGGTTGGCGAGACATGAGATCGGGGAAAAGTTCTCCAGCAATTGTGCTCAGTCGGTCGAGAGATAAAGGTGTAGTTGAGACATCAAATCCAACATCTTCAATTGTCGATCCAACGAGAAGATGGCCATCATCTCGTGGAATTATGTAATCAAGCCCAGAACCGATATTAATGATATGACGGAGCAGTCCAGGGTCAGTTTTGTGTAGCAAAATCTGGCCTCTCCATGGTCTTGTTGGCACGTTGAGATTAAGCTTCTGAAGTAAATCCTCTGACCATGCACCCGCCGCAATACAGAATTGGGCCGCATGAATTGAACATCGTGCTACGTTTCGGCCCTCAATGTTCATTGTGACGATCCGGCCTGAGTCAAAAGTAAAGTTTTGTACTCGTACGTCATCTACTATTTCCACTCCGCGTCTCAGACACGCTTCTCGCAAGGCTTTTAGGTGCCGTGGGGGACGGACTTGTGTCTCGTTCGGAAGATAGTATGCGCTTCTTAGGTGGTCAGCCATAAAGCCGCTGTTGAGCGCAGGTTCGAGTTGCCTTAGGTCCTTCAAAGAAATAGGTTCATGCTTAACTTGCAAGCGTCTCCACTTTTCAACGCTGGTGAGAATATCAGAGTTTGTTTCTTCTGTTATCGCTATGGCAAGGCTGCCGCAGCGATGAAAACCATTGTTAATGCCGGTTTCTTCCAATAGTGATTCCGCCCATTGTCGATGGAGTCGATCGCTGTACTGAGTCAATCGTTCAATGGGTGTTCCCCGGAGTTTTGTAAGCGTGTCCTGTGGTTGGGCCGGGAAAATGCCAGCTGCCGCCCAACTGGCACCATGCCGGAGGGCATCACAACTGACTACAGATACAGTTCTGCCGCGTCGAGCGAGCTCCCAGGCTATCGAGAGGCCTATGACACCGCCTCCAACAATACAACAGTCATGCATTCGTTGGGACCTGTGGGCTGTCAGCTATGTTTACCCAGACATGAACGTGTGGCGCTCCTCGGAAATGCCAGACAAATGACGGTCCTTCGAGACGCCAGTTATCCCACACGCCATCATTGCCAAGGTCTTTCTGTTGGTAAAAAACCAGGCGGCATGCATCAATTCCGCCCTGTGAGGCAAGGCATTGGTCGACTTCAGCCTGATCACTTGGTCGAAATGGTTCCAGAAGAAGTTTGAGGACCTTCCCCAGCTCATCTTTTTGTTCTTTAGTAAGGTCTGTGACTGATAGCCCTGGTCGCTCAGCTTTTCCGTGAAAGCCAATGGCGTTTTCTTTCGGTGACCGCGGAGCAAGTGATTGGGCCTGCTGGTGCCTATCAAGCATTGCGTACACCTTGTTTGCAGCGACTGCTTGCGGCCAAAAAACATTGCCTGGATGAGTGGGTTCTTCAGTAAAGCTACCGGTATCATGGCCATAGAAAATAGGTCCACCGAATGCAACATGATCAGCAGAGTCA
>Ga0315315_10004420_pt1 | contig 12956 bp, 24 predicted proteins | sample M140m3416metaG_FD_203699 | JGI IMG/M metagenome (GOLD analysis project Ga0315315, IMG submission 203699) | Ammonia-oxidizing marine archaeal communities from Monterey Bay, California, United States - M1 40m 3416 | ecosystem: Environmental > Aquatic > Marine > Intertidal zone | place: USA...
TAATGAGTAACATCTCCTGTTAAGAATCCTACATTGCTACCGAATACATGGTCATTTGAATCGGGATAGTCTTCGTCTCTACCATAGTAAAAACCTGTCCATGCTCCTGTACCTTCAAAGAAGTAAAGCAATCTCTTTCCCTCTTCGGGGATTTCGTCTGAAATTTTAATCCAATTAATCATTTTTTATCTCCCCAAAAGCCACAAACGCATGGCTTGTTATTTTTTTGATTTGCTCCTTCTTGGAAGCCTTTTTCGTATGATTGGTTTGCGTTTTTACTTAATATTTTTTCAAACTTTTTAGATAATATTTCTTGTGCATCTGCGAAGCCTTTATCGTATCCTTTTTGGAAATATATATCTTCTGTCATTTGCTCAATCATTTTGTCTTATGGTTAGTATTATACTAAATATTATTTAATTTGTCAAGGATTTTTTTTGTCTTCGTGCGACTTTCTTTTATTTATTGTCATTTTCCAAACTTTGTGATCTGCGTCTAGCTCCATGCTCCAATACATTATTTTGCTATAAACAGGGTATAAAAAGGCGAATAAATCACAATACAATAAAAAACTTAATGCGTGACCGCAATAATACAAAAAATTACTTGCAATCAGCTTCATTTATTTTAGCTTTTACCGCTTCTTCGCAGAGTTCGTTGAATGTTATATTTTTTTCATGTGCGAATGTCATGTATTTGAGTAATTCTTCTTTATCAAATTCTAGTTCTACATTTTCATATTTTACTTTTTTAATAATAAATGCTTCATCTTGAGGGATAAACTTTAACTCATCCCCCTCGTTCCATCCTAACCTATTTAAAACATCATCGGGTAGACGAAAATATAATTCGCCGTCAAAACTTTCTTTAACTTCTAGCTCTGAAACTTTCACGAATATCTTTTAATAGAGTTTACGATTGCCATTGCTCCTTCTTTGTTTTTGGTCATAATCGCTTCTCCTGTTGATAAAGAAATTTTCCAGAAATTATCTCTGCGTTTTACATAAACTACATTAGTAGGATTTATGTAATAACTTTCATTATTTGCGTCTTCTATTGTTATCATTTTTAGTTAAACATATCGTCCGATTTTTTATAAAGATCGTCTTGAAATTTTTGAACTTTGTCTTGGTGCTTCGCTTCGTCCCAACCTTTTGCGTAACCTTGGTTGTAAGCTTCCGCATGATCTTCTTCTTGTTTAAGATACATTGGGTGGTCGGGGTCGGTATAATTATATTTTTTATGACCTTGCATATTTTCGTCTCTCTCTTCTTGAGTGAACCATTGGTAGTCCGTGTTAAACATTTCATCTACATTGCTTGGGTGAAACCCAGCATTAACAAGCAAGCCTTTGAATTGCTCTGCTATTTCATTGATGTCTCCGTGGTCATAGCCTTCGTTCGACTCTACGCTATAAGTTTTGTCTTGTATTTTGAGTGATATTTTCATTATTTATTTCCAATCTTTCTCTAGTATGTATTTCTTTGCAACTCTGTTTGTTTTAAATGCTTTATTTTTTTCTTGCGATTCATATTTTGATAATATGGCACTACTTAATCTTGCATAAGATGCTCGTGCAGTTGTGTCAATTAATATATATTTGTATAATTTTGGATTGTTTTCTATCATTTTAATATTTAATATTTAGTCCACCTTCGACATAATTTGGTTCTTGCTTCATCCAATGTGGTAAATCTAATCTTTTTACTCTTGCATACTCTCTAATGAAAAACATAAATGCTTGTTCATCATCATTTATTTGAGCCTTTCTTATTTCTTCTAAGTATATTTTTTCTTCATATTTGTAGGATGCATCTAGTGCTAGAAGATCATCTATTTCTTGTTGCATTTCTGCTGAACGAGAAACTTTAGTGTCTTCGGGTTTAAGTATAGCAGAATGATTGCACCCTGTTAATGCTAAAATAAAAAATAAACCAATGTTTTTCATTTTTTAAACTTATTATCTATCCAAACCTTGTAGGTATATAAAGCCATCAACATAAAAGCCAACATCAAGCCGTCTCCCCAAGACAAATTCCACAACTCTATTATTTGATCCATGAAACTATTCTATCATTTATCTTTTATTTTGTCAAGCTTTTTTTTGACACTTTTCCATTTTATTTTGGAGTAGTTGTCTTGAAATTGTTTTGACGAATTGTTTCGAGGTAAGTCGCCTTTGCCGTTTTGATTATTTGATATTTTCTTTCTCATAATTTGACTTTTTAATATTTTCTTCCGCCCACATTGGTTGAAGATTCCTAAAATTGCATAATTCGATTATTTCTTTTTCAGTCAGAGCTGAATCTAATGGTTTAATGTGATCTATGTGCCAACCCAAAGAGCCGTGATTAGTAAAATTCATTTCTTGATTGGTTTTGGGGTGTTTATAGAATTTAGAGGAGAAATGTTTTTCTAACTCGATCCATGTGCAACCAAGAAAACTTGGAACTTTAGGTTTTTTACCAAGTAAATGTTTTTTGAAACCTTGTCTGACTATAGTCCTGCATTTTTTTTTGCATTTAAACAGGGGGTCTGTTTTATAGAGTCTCTTTTCCCTGTTATTTAAATACTCTCTATTTTTTTTCGCCCACGCCTTTTGTTTTTTGAGTAGATTGTCTTTATTTTTTTTGTAGTACGCTTGAATGGTAGTTTTCCCCCCGTTCTTATAATGAGAAGCTTTTCTCGTTTTTTCGCAATCTATACATATAGAACTCTTTCCGTGTTTTCCGCCCTTATGATTGTAAAAACAATTTAAATCTTTGTCTTGATCGCATTTCTTACATTTTTTTTCTTTAATTATCTCAGTCATTTTACATAAAAAACACAAACATAATTATGATACCCACGATAATGAGTAACTCAATAATAAAACTCCAAGGATGGTACATATATTTATCAACTTATTTGCCGTAAACTAAGAAATCTTTGACCTCGATAACTAAAGGTATAAAATCTGAGTATATTAATCCTACTGATAAGCATATACCTACAACCATTAAAAATATATCTTCTAATGTATCTCTATTGAATTCCATTTAAGTAAATTGTCTTTGCAATAATCTTATCGCTTTATCTTTGCCTTTAACTTCGCATTCCCACTTTGCGGGTCTATCTACATCTATAGCAATATGAGGGGGCGTATTTCCAAGGGCGAAATAATCTGCGTGTGCTCTTGGCTTTTCGGGCTTACCTTCAGACCAATGAAATACAGGAGCAAAATAATCTGCCACCGCCTCGTATTCATCGTTATGCGGTTTGTCTGTATTTACCCATGTGTAAGCACATCTCTCTGCTTGAAATGTAATACTGCGTTCTTCTGATGGATTGCAAAAATCATGCAAATTGTCATAGCAGACAGGTATTTGAGCTCCGAATGTATCAAATAAGTGGTCGCTAAATTTTATGCAGTTGTCTACATTGAAGAAACCTTTGTCTTCATTTTCTATAGTTAGTCGTTTGTAAACCCCTTTGTCGCACATAGAAAGATTGCGGAAAAATCTGGTAGCAACGATCTCTAATGTTTCATCTGCTTGCGGAGTGTAATTAATATGAATATTCATTGGGGCAGAATGATCTTGGGGTAAACCTAATTGATCAAGAACGCTTGCTTGAAAATTTAATTCGTTTATCGTTCGTCTTACTGCATCTTTATTATTTGACGCAAGAACATTAAATTGATCAGGGTGAGAGCCGATAGAGATTCTCAATGTTTGAGCAATCAATCCCGCTTGCCTTAGTTCCTGTTTGATCGTGGCGTAATTCGGAAGATCTTCAAGAGATATTTCCAAAGTTTGATCGGTAAGGAGAGGAAAAAGAGAAGAACTAAGACGATAATGCCTAATATTTGTGGCACTACAATGATTGATAATATATTGAGTAACAATAACATTGTGCAAAATTCTTTCAGAGAGTTGATTAAGTGCTTCATTTCTACCTTCTGAGTTACACAAATCGTTAAATCGTTTGCGAGTCATTGTTCGAAATGAGTATTTCTTTTTATCTTTATCTTTTAATTCTTCGCTGATGCAAGTTAATCCTAGTATTGTTGTCATGCTCTAATTGTACCACATATTTACGATCTTGTCAAGATGTTTAAGTGTAATAATGTATAACACAATAAAGTTATTATGCAAACGCTCGTTGATCTGTGGAACTTATTTCTTATCGCTTATGTGATATTTGCCTTGGGTGTGATATTTTTACCCCGAAAATAGTTAATATCCTCTAAAATATTTTAAAATAGGCTCAATTAAGAGGTAATACCAAAAAGCGAAAAACATTAAAGCAAAATCAAATAATTTTCTTAAAATTTTCTTCACTCATGTATTTACACTATCTTAGTTCGTCGTATACCCTGTGGGAGTCTGAGTTTTTATGAAATGTGCTTGCTTCAATTAGTCTGACTGATCCATTGTGAGCAATGAGTTGGTGGGGCTGACCTTGTTCTATTTCGTATTTGTCTCCCTCGTTCAAGATAATTCGGCTTGACTGCCCGATTTTTGTGCAAATTAATTCAAGAGCAAGTTGACCCTCTAATATGTAAAATACTTCATGCTTTTCTAAATGAAAGTGCATGGATGTGTGGCGATCTTCTTTAATGAATAATTCTTTACCGCAATAATTTTCTTTTTCATTATTTGCGAACCATATTTCATGCCCCCATCTTTTTTCTACGAATTTACTTTTTGTTTCTTTATTATTTGTGTTGTTTGTCATTTTATTTTTATAGTTCTACCCATCGCTCAAAATCGGCTAATTCCTGCGTAGATTGTTCGCATTTCGGGATGGCTTGATGGACGATAATACTTGTTAAGTCATCGTCTGCGATGAGTTTATGTTTGAATGTATTAAAAAATAATTCGAATGCGTCGATTCTATTTTGTGGAAATTTAAATTCTTTACCTTTCGTTACTCTACCTTTTTTCAGCCAAAGCAAGGGGTGCTTATTGCTTTTATTTGCATTGCAGGTTTTGCAAGAAGGGATTATGTTTCCTTCGTGCTCCAAGCCGAACATCGGCGGATCAAACAATCTTCCATTTGTTGGCATAAAATGATCCATATCTCTGATATCTTCAGCACCACAATACCAGCATTTTCCATCGACTATAATTTTATTAAATATTTTTTGCTTTTTAACTTCATCTTCTTCTCTCCATGTTGGGGATTGAAAATAAGCGAGTAGATCTTTTATTAAACCATTTAATATGCTATGACCCCTAAATAAGGTATTGGCGTTATATTTTTTGACCACAATTAAAGTTTTATCATTCGCCTTCTTTCGGAAATAGTTCGTTCATAACGCATCTTCCGAAGTCTTCCGTGCTTGGCTTTTTGCCTATTTTTACTCCAAGTCTTGGGTGGTCTTTATATTCTTTTTGAATTAAATCATCTATGAATTTTAAAACTTTTTTGCCCACTTCATCGTGAACAGGGGAGAAAGTATATGTCGTCATATCTTTATCGCTTCCGTATCCAAATTCAATTGTAATATGACAATCATCTAATACATCTTTATTTGTTATCGGACAAACAATATTTAAACTATCATCATAAAATGGATCGTGTTTTTTTGTCATAACTCATATCTTACCACAAAAATCATAATCTGTCAACTATATATTTAATCTAATAGCTGTAGTTGGATTTCCTTTGTCATCTACATCAATAACATCAATCAGTTTGCATTTATTAGGTTCGGCGATAAATGTTTTAGGTTTTCCGTCTTCGTTTAAAATTCTTGGTAATCCAACTTTTGGATCTATTTGAACGCACTCTAGCAGATCTTTGCCATTGTGGTCGCCAATATCGTATGAATGTGGATACAGACCTTCTTCTTGATTTAAATACCCTATAATTCTTCCATATTTTATCCTGCTATTCGTTTTGCAGCGAATATGCTCCCCCACTAAAAAAGACTTTTTCTTGAATAATTTTTTTCTAGGAATATAATGCTTTAATTTACTTCTTTTGCATTTAAATTTTTTGTACTTACCTACGGATTTTTCTATAGGCTCAAGACTTTTATCGTCAATTTGAATACATTCTATAGTTGGATCTTTTTTGTTATCAGATAAAATAGATATTATTTCTCCAACTTTTCTTTTTTTAATTGAAGTGCAAGATGTTTGTCTAACATGGTCGCCGATTTCTAATTCTTGTATTTTTTTCTTCATACTAAAGTGGAGCCACCTGTCGGGATCGAACCGACGACATCCTCATTACAAGTGAGGTGCTCTACCTGCTGAGCTAAGGTGGCGAAAGTTGTTTTGATTGATAATAACATATATTATATAATAATTCTATCTATATCGTGCTCTAGTTCATAATTATCCCAATATTGATGGTCGTATTTACTGAAGACAATGTCAGAAAATAAGGTTAAATTTTTTCCATCTTCACTTTCAAAGCCTACCGCGTCTCCATTAGGTACTCTACCTTTTCCATTTATAAATTCGAAGCATTCATCAAAATCGTGTTCTGAATAAACTATTTGATTTGAGCTAATGTTCATGCTAGTATGATAGCATACAAAAAAGCAAAAGTCAAGATTTTTCGTCGCCCTGTTTCCAGCTCATGCACCATTTGAAACTTCTTGTTTCTATTTCGTTTTTTTTATCTTCGCTCACATAAGACGAAACACTTCTCATGTTTGTTTGAAGGGTATCTATAACTACATAAAGATCGGCTATTTGCTTATCTTTTTTCATCAACTCGAATTGCAATTGTTTTTCAGTCACGCACTAATATACACCTTTTGGTCTGTTATTGCATGCCTTTTGTCGTTCGCTCTCGATTATTTTTATGGTTTTTCATTTCTTTATATATTTGGCGCAAAATATCTTTTTGAGATAATATTCTCAACTTTGTTTCTGGATCGGATATTTTGTTATACTGCTTTTCTAATCGGTCTAAATGATCGATAATAATCGAGCGATCAAATTCTCCTTTATAAGTCCAACCAAGGTCAAACCCTCTTGTCAGTCCACTTTGGTGGGCTTTTTCAAAATCGTTATTTATTCCATCGTCGTATATCATTTTATCGTGGGTAAAGCTTCGATCCATCCGATACCCGCATGGAGTTTGGATGGGCTAATCTTTGGCTGAGAGCTAAGATTTACTGCATTTGCTAAATTCTGAGCTTGAGTCGGCGTAATGTCTAACCGCCTTCCGTTTACCCAGACTGCACAAGGCATATGCCCATTCAGATTAAATGGATGTGGTATTTCATTTATTTGTATTTGAGGCAAATGTTCAAAACTTGGTATGAAGGTTGGTGCAGGGGCGGGTGGAGAATAATTAGGTGGTGGAGGTGGGATCATTTCGAGAAAAGTTAAATCGTTGTTTAAGTTTTTTGTTTGCGGCGTTTCACATCCCAAAAATAATAATAAACATATACAATATAAACTATGCATTTTCATTTAAATTCTCCTTTACAAATTGTCTTGCTTTTTCAAATGCTTCGGGGTGATACTTTTCGCACCACTGCAAAACCCATTCTTTAATATATATGTTGATGATTTCTTCTTTTGTTACATCTAAAGAATATTTGTTTCCTGCTATTTCATTCATTTTTAAAATAAGTTTAATTGATTTGGGTCTTCTACCTCAAGCTCCTCGTTGGTATCTTGAGATTCTCTGATTTTAGATTTTGAGGATCGCAACCAATTTCTTTGCGCCATTCTTACAACAAACCTCATAAAAGCGAAGGCGTAAATTTTATTTAATTCTATAGTTCCATTAAAGCCGTCGTGATCGTATAAAGTAAATACCTTCTTTTCTTCGTCGTATTCAAAGGTCGCGTTTTTTAATTGTTTTGTTATTTTCGCCATCTTATTTAGAGTATAGCATATATTATATATAATGTAAAGAAAAAAGTGTCAATGTAATGATGGTATAAACTATAAATAAATATAATGACATCTTAAACTACAAAGACACTTTATTGAAAAATATTAGATGCTGCCGAAATGAAGTTCTGAACTGCAAATTAATGCAATGACTTGCTAAACTTCGACAACATCTTTTAAAAATTAAAAACAAACAAAATAACGCTTTGAACTATAATTTAATATAATGACGAGGTAAACTTTGAATGTGTTTTAAAATATAAAATCTATAAAATGATGGGCTAAACTTCGAGCAAACGAAATGGCATAATAAACTTTATAGATTTTTAAAAATCAAGACTCTAGAATACTTTTGATTGCAATAAACAATTCCTTGATGGACTTGCGGTATACTCTTCTGTATTTAAGAAAAGTTTCATCTTCTAGTGTTGAAAATTCTCCTCGATTTTTACCCTTAAGCATGACACCTTCTTCTTTTGCTCTGGCAATAATCCAGTTTCGTGCACCATGATAGTACAAATTACTTCTAGCAACTCCACCGCGCATGTGATTAGGGCTCATGCAAAGTAAATGTGTTCGCGCAAAATCCCAACCAACAAGTTTTTGCGTAGAATTTCTGATAACAGGCTGACCAACAATGCATACCATTTCTCCGTTTTCAACAATTTTTCCTTGTAATGTTGATAATACTGCGTATATCTGATTTAAATTTACATTATTAAAATTCATATCTCCAGCTTCAACTCCAAGCTTTGAACTTTTTCTTTTGTAGCGAGAATCATCACTCAATCCGAAGCATGATTTTGCTTCGTTCGATAATCGTGCGCAAATTTTTTCTATATTATCCCTGATCCATTGAGAATTCTTATCATCTTTATGCTTGTATTCATATCTTCTAGCGAAATTTAGTAAAGTATTCATGTAAGCCTTCATGCTCCAACCTTCTTGCCTGAGAGGGCTAACATCGAAATTATCACGAGGCTTCATTAGGGAAATTTGTCTAAAATCCTTTAACAAATTATAAATTGCTTCAGGGTCTGTTTCGTCTGACTTTTCAAGGTTTGAGTATTTCTGAGCTCTTGGAGTAGATTTTTGAGGAAAGAATCTTAATTTTACACCTTTGTCTCTACAGTTCTGATACAGGGTCTGTAGCTCGCTTGCTGTGAAGGGTTGAGCTAGTGACTTCATTGTTCTTGGCGCAGATAGGTGAGCCGCCTCACAGACAAGCGTTATACCCTGCTCTAAAACGTTTGGAAGATTTAATACCTCTGAGTGGGATAATCTTTTGCAGTTTTTGCCGTCATATATAGTTGACTCATTTTTGCCACAATCTAGTACTATTAGTTTTTCTGTTTTCATTATTTTTATTTTTATGATATTATTTAAACTTGGTAAAAAACCAAATGATTCATGTATCATATCACACAAAAATCTTTATGTCAATAAAAATAATTTAAAACTGCTCGAGAAAAGAGTTGTATTCTTCAATAAAAGGGTATTTTTCTAAAACCAACTCAAGATTTGCTGCTGAAAGCTTTTTTTTCCACTCCGCTGTGTCTGTCGTGCGTTTGTGGGGCTTTATTTTTCCTTCCTCAATTAATTCACTTCGATCTTCAATAGTGTCAAACGACTTGGCCCATTGGCTATATGTTTTGTCGAAGCGGCTTGAGGAGTCAAGAGCTTTCATTAGTTTCTGGAGAAACACTGAAAAAGAATCAACCATTAGTTCATAAGGTAATATTGTTTTGTAAGAACGCTCTAAATCGAATAACTTTTTCATTTTAGAGCACTCTTTACTTATTGTTTTTAAAACGTATTTATCTAATCCCTGGTTGATTATAGAGTTTTGCATCGCCTCAAACTCTTTTTTTGATCCATGTATATGTTCAATTCTTGGATGAGTATACCCGAAGGAATAAAACATTGAAATCGAAATAGAGACGGGGTTCCGAGGTATAATTATTAGGCAATCGCTTTCTCCGACATTAAAATTCAGTCCTCTCGAAAATCGTAACTCGGCTTTTTCGCTATCAGTTGAGATATTAAAATACTCATCCAACTTGATGTCAATACTCAGCACCGAGCTAATTATTTTTTTTAAAATTACTGAGCCGCATTTATGGGGGCAAATTATTATATAACGTTTCATTTAATATAAGTTAATAAAATTTGACATTTTCATTATAACTCCATGCATTTTGTCGCCCAGTCTTCCCTTGTATTGTTATCATTTTAAAGTCTATAAACATATTTATGTGTTGCAATTTATTGAGTGAATAGTTAATATTAATTTACACAGAAATTTATTAAACGCCCACTAGCAGTACAATCTGGGTGTATATATAGTTATGCTGAAAGGAAAAGAAAGACAAATGGTGCTTGATTATTTATATCAAGAATGCATAAAGAATTCTAAGGATTCTTTTATGTCTCGCAAAAAAATGACTTGCAAAATAGAATCTCAATGGAATTACGAATCTCTATCGAATAAGGAAAGGGTTCACATTTATAACGCAATTATCAGCCAAAAAATAATAACTTATTTAAAAGAAAATGTAATAAACTCGTTGGCTATAGATTTTGTAAATGGATCTCCCGAAAAAAGAAAAATAAGAATAGAGGAGTGGGCGTCCAATAAATACAAAACAATGTCAAAGGCTGAAAAAGTTGCTATTTGTGAAATAATTGGATTCAAATATTTGAATAATTAAAACAAGGGTGTAATAAAAAATATGAAAAGAAAAATTCTTATAATGGGACTTCCTGGATCAGGAAAAACAACTTTAGCTGAAAAGCTTGTCGCCAAGTTGAACGCCGCATGGTTTAATGCAGATGCAGTTCGCCAAGATATATATTCGGAGCTTGGTTTTTCTCCCGAGGATCGGTTATCGCATGCCACTAGAATGGGCAAGCTTTGTGATTGGGCAAAAATGGGAGGTTCCTATGTAATTGCCGATTTCGTATGCCCAACTCAAGAAACTAGAGTTGCTTTCGGCGCAGATTTTATGATATGGGTAGATCGTATAATGGAGGGTAGATATGAAGATACTAATAAAATGTTTGAAAGACCTATGAATTATGATTTAAGGCTTACAAGTGGTACTCCAGAAGAGTGGGTCGATAAAGTTGTTGAAAAACTAAATCAAACTGAATCATGGAATAATCAAGCCCCAACTGCATTACTTATAGGCAGGTATCAACCGTTTCACATCGGGCATAAGAACCTTGTTGCTGAGGCTGTAAAAAGAACGGGTCAGTGCTGTATTGCGTTAAGAGATGTCGGCGGAATTGATGATAGTAATCCATATGATTTTGAAAAAGTTAAAAAAGAAATACATTCCGCTTGCATCGAATTTGGAAATAAAATAAAAGTAGTGGAACTTCCAAATATTATGGATGTATTTTATGGTCGGGGTGTTGGCTACAACATTGAGCAACTAGAACTAAGTAAAGAATTGCAAGAGGTTTCTGCCACAAAAATTAGAGACGGTCAAATTGGTAAAGATGGGAAGCTTTTGGGCAAAAGGCCTGAATGATTAATCTCTAATTTTGCGTCAGTAATTAATTTTACATATTAATATATTTTCTAAATAAATATCTTTTGCCCGTTTTTGTTGTGTGGTAAATAAAATCCTGAATTTCTTTAGGTAATTTTTCTTGCATTGCTTCATACTCTTTTATCGCTAATGATTTATTATAATTTGTGGATTTAGGGTGGTTGACAGTGTGGTTTGAGTCGCGTATAACAGGCATACTATTAATAAATGATAAAGCGCACAAGACTATATCCCAACCCCATCCAAATTTATTACCTTCAAATGCTTGGTGGATAGATTGAGATGTTAATTTGTTTAAAACTTCTGGGCGAATGAACCAAACTGTCTCGTCGCCATTAGCTATAACTTTTATATTGTCATGCTTAGTTTCTGCTCCTTGGACGCAGGTTATTCTATCATTAGCCCATTCAGTGTTTTCTACAATGGGATAATATATGCCAGCATTATATTCATTCATATAAAAAACAGCATCCTCTACCAACTTATTCCATTTGTCATAAGAAACGTCTCCTTGGACGTGAAATAGAATTTTATCTGTATTTCTAAATTTTAGACAGAATTTAAATAAATCTGAAAAATAACAGCTATCAAAAACATTGATCCACTCCGGTTTTTTATTAGTTTGGTCGCTATTTATGACCAGAATATTATTAAAAATTTTTTGCAATTCGCGTTCAATGAGGCAGGTGTTCTGAAATTTCCCTTTCCAGTTAAAAATAATTGGCTGAACGTTCTTTAGCGAAATCATTACGGCTCTACAGCCCAAGAGCTATCAGAAAATCTATGAAGAACCATGGATTCATTTTTAATTTTGGGAAAAACTTCATAAACTGCTTCGAATACACCTGAGCAAACATCATTCATGTCGTGACCGCAAAGAACGCCCCCTGCATTCTTTGTTTGTTTATATTAAATTTTTTATTCATTAAATGGGTTACACTTCTATATATTTTTAAAAGTCATAGTTGAAAAAAGCTATATCTTTTGAATATTTATTTGCTACAATTTCAGCTGTGTTATTGTTGTAACAATTTGGGTAATGTTTGTGCGCAGATTTATTTTTGTGGACTAAAATGGTTTTTTTAAGATTTAATTTTTCACAAACAAAATCGAAGCTCCCCTGTAATTCTTCGTATTTACCTACAAAATCAACTAAGCACTCCTTGTCTTCATATAACATAAGATGTTGAGGTTTGAAATGAACTTCATCTAAACAACTATCAAGCCCAGAATCTGAGCATATAAAATCTTCAAATGATTTAAATTTAGATAACTTTTTCTCCATTTTAAGATCATATTTCCCTTGGCTTCCGCCTTTTTGAAGGTAAAAAAAGGAGCTAACCAATCTATCCCAGGGATTTCGAGTTATAGCGAAAGAGAAATATTTTTTATAATCTCCGCCAAGATAATTCATGTGATCTTTGGCTGAGGCATGGCCGAATTTAAATTTATTCTCAAAGCTGTGCTGATCTAGTTGATAGCGAAAAGAAGATCCCCCTGTTTTAGGAATGTGAATTAAAATACATTTGTGCTTAAGATTTATCATATG
>Ga0315315_10004421_pt1 | contig 12955 bp, 12 predicted proteins | sample M140m3416metaG_FD_203699 | JGI IMG/M metagenome (GOLD analysis project Ga0315315, IMG submission 203699) | Ammonia-oxidizing marine archaeal communities from Monterey Bay, California, United States - M1 40m 3416 | ecosystem: Environmental > Aquatic > Marine > Intertidal zone | place: USA...
AAAGGAATGGCTCTGTATTGGATAATTTGATTTTAACGCCGGTTCAAACAGTTTGGATAATGCATGCAGGTCATGGCGGTGATTCGGAATATACTTTAGGTGCTGGAGACAAGTCAATGCATGCTCCCGAAGAAGTTTTAGAAGATAGCTTGTCTCAAATAGCTAAGGAACATAAGCATGAACATCATCATCACAACCACCATGATCATGGTGAAGTCAACTTAGATAGTCTTTTAGCGAATATTGACCCAAAAGACAGGGAGATCACTTCGATTCTGTTTCCAAATTTGTCAGGTAATGCAAAAATAGGAGTGCTGAACAATGCGAATAATCAACCAAACATGATGGCTGTTGATCCTGCTCCAGAGATTATGTTATTAAAAAATAAGCTGACCCCGTTTGTCTCAATTATTATTGCCATCTCATGGTTCATTAGCATTATCGCAATGTTCAGCGTTTTTATTGGTTTGCTGAACTCTCTGAGAGGAAGAAAATATGAAATTGCATTAATGAGAGTTTTAGGTGCTTCCAAAGCAAAAGTTTTGGTATCTATTCTATTTGAGGGTGTTATACTTTCCGTTTTGGGCTTTCTTTTGTGTTTAGTATTAAGTCACTCAGGTATGGAACTAATTGGAAGTTGGATGCAAAACGAATATCAATACGAATTTACGGGCTGGATTTTTTTGAGTTCTGAATTTACCTATTTATTAGTAGCAATAGCAATTGGCTTGGTTTCTGCATTGATTCCGGCTTATAAAGCATATAACACGGACATTTCGGAAACATTATCTAAATAGATTGACATGAAAAATACATTTTTACTATTCATTGTACTTATTGGCTTAACCAAAATAGGTGCTTCGCAAACTGTTATAACATGGGAAGTTTGTAAGGACGTCAAGTTTAATGAAGTGTGGTCAGAAGAATTTCAAGCGTATTACATGGTGCCAAAATTCGGAAAGAAAATTTCTTCTTTGGATGGCAAGGAAATACAAATAAGAGGCTACATTATTCCTGTAGATATTGTTCAAGACTACTATGTTCTTTCTGCTAATCCATATAGTTCATGTTTTTTCTGTGGTCAAGCAGGTCCTGAATCTGTCATGGAAATTCAATTAAAAAAACAGGTGGCAGGATTGCGTATGGATCAAATCTTAACGTTTAAAGGAAAACTTCGCTTAAATGCTGATGATATATACGATTTGAACTATATCTTGGAGGATGCTGAAGTTGTAGAGTAGTTATTTTAAACTATTGTTTTTTATTTCAGCAACTTGTTTATTCCCTTAAAAACAATATCCGTAGCACCTTTATTTGTATCAATAAATGCTTTAGCGTGTTGTTGCGTACTTTCAAGCAATTTCTTGTTTTCTAAAAACCTATTGATGCAATTCGAAAAATCATTTGCATCTTTTATTGTAAATGCACCATTCGCTTCAATTAACTGTTTTCCTTCGGGAAATTTTCCATGATTGTTGCCATAGATTAGTGCATTGCTAAATGTAGCAGCTTCCAATATATTGTGCAATCGGTTGGTAAATCCCCCTCCAATAAATGAGATATTTCCGTACTGATATAAATTAGAAAGCATTCCTATATTGTCAATAATTAAAACATCAAAACCTTCGATATTATGCTCGTTAGCTTCAGAAAATTTTAACGATTTAACCGGAAGTTTTCCTATTATTTCTGAGATGTGATTTCCGTATATATTATGAGGAGCAATTATTATTTTAAGTTGCTTATTCCATTCTTTGTTTTTTTCTAAATAGTCAGCTAAAATATTTTCTTCTTTCTCCCAACAGCTCCCCAGTATCAGAAGTACTTTGTTTTGTTTGAATTTTTCAACTAAACCTATTGGTTTGCATCTTCTGGCATTTTGAATTACTTTATCGAAACGTGTATCTCCACAAATTTCTATGTTTGAGAAGTTGTTATTTTTCAATACGTCAAAACTTTGCTTGTTCAATGTGAATAACCGATTAATTCTTTGAAGAATTTCTACTTGCCATTTGTTTCCTGGTTTAAAATAGATTTGATTTTCTCGAAAATTACAGCCAAAAAACAAATGAGGAATTTGTTTTTTTTGAAGCAATTCTAAGTAGTTAAACCAGAAGTCATATTTCACAAATATTGCAAAAGAAGGATCGATTAATTCAATGAAGTCAGTGGCATTTATTTTTGTGTCAATAGGTAAATAAAATTTAAAATCAGCCAGATCATAATTGTTACTGTAGTCAAACCCTGATGGGCTGAAAAATGTAACCACAATTTTATATTCTGAAAAAGCAATATCTGCTTTTATTTTTTCGATTAGCGGTTTTACTTGTTCAAATTCACCGAGGGAAGTTGCGTGTATCCAAATATTTTTTTCGTTACTCCCAAGCTGATTTTTAATAGTTTTTCTCCAGTCTTTTCTACCTGCAGCCCACTTTTTTGCTTTGCTATTTCCAAAAGCACCTGCTAGTTTAACTCCGAGCGAATAGGACCGAACACCTATGTTATAAATTGCTTTCAATACAGTTTTAGTCAATGTAAAATTCGCTAGGTGCTTTTCTGTATACAGGAACAATCCAACCTAATCTTATTCCATAAAGAATTTCAAGCCTGCTAGTTTTATAGGGTCCCATGTAGTCAATTTGATAATCCCGTACACCTTGCGTTAGTCCTTCGTAAACTTCAAATCCAATGCTGAAATTTGTTAACCTACTATTACTTAGGTGTTGATATCCAATGTACTGCTTAAAAGTAACACCTAAAGTTTTTCTGTCATAAAATGGAAGGTTGTTTTTTGCTAATTGTGGAATTTCGTTTCCTTGGTTGTCAATTCTTACTCTGTGCCAGATTGTTCCTGTACCTATTTTAACTATTATTCCAGAATTGGGATTAGGTCCAAAAACAGGAAATACTCTTCCAAGGTTTGCTGTGATAGTAAACCCTCTTTCAAATAGTAAAACAGGATTATACTCTCCAAATTGATCTATAATTCGATATTCATTTTTTATGTTTGTGCTTTTAGGATTTAAGGGTGTTAACATGGCACTATCCTTAACATTACTGCTAAAGAAAAAAGTCCCCTCAACCTCAAATTGCCAATTTGAATGATGCTTTATTCCAGCGCTAAAACCTAAATTATTGTTTACTCCAAAGCGTTCAGATAAATCCCCTCCTGGGATCTGAAATGCATAGCTGGCCGAGAAAAGTGGAGCTGATATAACAGTGTCTCTAATGTTTTGTCCGAAAGAACAAAATGCAGACAGTACCAAAACAAATAACAATCCTTTCATAAAGGTGGCTAAGATAGATAATAGTTGAATATTTGTAACATTCTTTAGAGATAAACTAAATACTTATCACAAAATTGTTTGATCCCAGATAAATTCAATGTTTCTATGTATATCCTTTAACGTATATATGTTATATTCGCGTCTTATCTAAATGCGAACTCAAATGAAAACTATTCAAATGGTTGACTTGGTTGGTCAATACGAGAAGATTAAGCCAGCGGTCGATGAAGCTATACTCGGAGTTATGGGGTCTGCGGCATTTATTAAGGGCCCGGAAGTGAAGTCATTTCAAGAAGAATTGCAAGCGTATTTGGGAGTTAAGCATGTAATTCCCTGTGCTAATGGTACAGATGCACTTCAGATTGCATTAATGGCCCTTGGTTTAGAGCCTGGAGATGAGGTGATAACTTCCGATTTTACATTCGCTGCAACTGTCGAGGTGATTGGTTTGTTGCAGTTGACTCCAGTTTTGATTGATGTTGAAAGAGATACTTTTAATATGGATGTTGAAGCTCTAAAAAAAGCGATTACGCCAAATACGAAAGCAATTATACCGGTTCATATTTTCGGACAATGCTCGAATATGGAGGGAATTATGGAAATTGCAAAGGAAAATAATATTGCTGTTGTTGAAGATACAGCGCAAGCGATCGGATCTAAATATACATTTTCAGATGGCTCGGTAAAATCTGCTGGTTGTATTGGAGATGTTGGAACAACTTCATTTTTTCCTTCAAAAAACTTAGGTTGTTTTGGTGATGGTGGTGCATTGTTCACCAATGATTCTGAATTAGCAGCTCGATTAGAAGCAATTGTAAATCACGGTATGAAAGTGCGCTATTACCACGATGAAATAGGTGTTAATTCTCGATTAGATTCGATTCAAGCAGCGGTTTTAAGAATAAAGTTACGTCATTTGGATAGTTATGTCGCCTCGAGACAAGGCGCAGCAAAATATTATACAGATGCATTTGCCGATGTTGATGGTCTGGAAACACCCACTGTTGGAAAGAACTCCACGCATGTTTTTCATCAGTATACCCTGAAAACAAAAGGTGTGGATAGAAATGCATTGCAAATATTTTTAAGTGAAAAGAATATTCCAGCAATGATTTATTACCCAGTACCTTTGCACAATCAAAAAGCCTACAAGCGAGATGGCGTTAGTGATATTGATTTCCCGGTGACAATGGATTTATGCGATTGTGTAATATCGTTACCTATGCATACAGAATTGGATAACGAACAATTAGAATACATTACGAATTCGGTTAAAGAATTTTTTAATAAATAAAGATGGAAATTGCAGTAGTTGGATCAGGTTATGTTGGTTTGGTAACGGGAACTTGTTTCGCAGAAACAGGAAACAATGTTATTTGTATTGATATAGATGAAGCGAAAGTTGACAAGATGCAGAACGGAGAGGTGCCAATTTACGAACCTCATCTAGATGTTCTTTTTGAAAGAAATATTAAACAAGGAAGATTAACTTTTACTACGGATTTAAAATCGGCAATTGAGAAAGCTAAAATCATATTTTTAGCATTACCAACTCCTCCGGGAGAAGATGGTTCAGCTGATTTATCTTATATTTTGAATGTTGCTGCAGAATTAGGTAAAATAATTACAGAATATAAAGTCATTATAGATAAAAGTACCGTTCCAGTGGGAACAACAGAAAAAGTAACAGCGAAAATAGCAGAAAACGCTACGGTAGACTTTGATGTAGTTTCCAATCCAGAATTCTTGCGAGAAGGTTTTGCTGTGAATGATTTTCTCAAGCCAGATAGAGTTGTGATTGGGACGCGTTCGGCAAAAGCAAAACAAATTCTTGAAAAACTATATAAGCCATTCGTCCGCCAAGGTAATCCTGTTATTTTTATGGATGAGAAATCAGCAGAATTGACTAAGTATGCCGCAAATTCTTTTTTAGCTACCAAAATCACATTCATGAATGAGATCGCAAACTATTGCGAGCTAATTGGAGCTGATGTCGATGCCGTAAGAAGAGGGATGGGCACGGACACGCGAATAGGCAATCGTTTTCTTTTTCCGGGAATTGGCTACGGAGGAAGTTGTTTTCCGAAAGATGTACAAGCATTAGTTAAGTCAGGCAGGGAAGTAGGATATGATTTCGAAATCATCAATTCTGTGATGGATGTCAATCACCGTCAAAAGGTGATAATGGCTCAGAAGATAAAAGCTTATTTTGGAGATGATTTAACTGGAAAGAAATTGGCACTTTGGGGGCTATCTTTTAAACCCGATACGGACGATATTAGAGAAGCACCAGCATTATATATTATTGAGGAATTAGTATCAGCAGGAGCAGAGATAACGGCATATGACCCTGAGGCAATGCCAAATGTCAAAGGATTAATAGGGGATAAGATTAAGTACTCAGAAAATCAATATGATGCTTTGAGGGAGGCTGATGCATTGTTAATAGCAACTGAGTGGTCTGTATTTAGATCTCCAGATTTTGATAAGGTAAGTAGCTTTTTGAAAGAAAAAGTAATTTTTGATGGGCGTAATTTGTACGATTTAGAATCCATGAGAAACTTGAATTATCACTACGAAAGCGTGGGTAGAAAAACAATCAAGCCAGTCTAAATGAAGAGGGTATTAATAACAGGAGCAGCTGGTTTTTTAGGTTCACACCTTTGTGATCGTTTTACCAAAGAGGGGTGCTATGTTATTGCTATGGACAACCTTATAACTGGGCGAATGGAAAATATCGAACATTTGATAGGAAATAAGAATTTTCATTTTGTTCATCATGATGTTTCCAATTTTGTACATGTCAGTGGTGGGTTAGATTATATTCTTCATTTTGCTTCGCCAGCTAGTCCAATTGATTATTTGAAAATCCCCATTCAAACATTAAAGGTTGGTTCTTTAGGAACACATAACCTTTTGGGCTTAGCCAAAGCAAAAGGAGCAAGGATGTTAATAGCATCTACTTCGGAAGTTTATGGAGATCCTACTGTTCATCCGCAAACGGAAGATTATTGGGGAAATGTAAATCCAATTGGACCAAGAGGTGTTTATGATGAAGCCAAAAGATTTCAAGAAGCGATAACAATGGCTTATCACCGTTATCATAATTTGGAAACACGTATTATTCGAATTTTTAATACGTACGGTCCAAGAATGCGTTTAAACGATGGTAGAGTTTTACCTGCTTTTATTGGGCAAGCTCTCCGTGGAGAAGATTTAACGGTATTTGGGGATGGCAGTCAAACACGCTCATTTTGTTATGTTGATGATTTGGTGGAAGGTGTTTATAGATTGTTGTTGTCAGACTATATCTATCCGGTGAACGTTGGTAATCCAGATGAAATTACCATAAGCCATTTTGCCCAAGAGATTATTGAATTAACAGGGACAACACAAAAGGTTATATATAAAGATTTACCAATTAATGACCCAGCTCAGCGTCAGCCTAATATTGATAAAGCAAGAGAGATATTGAATTGGGAACCAAAAGTAGGTCGATCTGAAGGGTTAGAAATTACTTTTGAATATTTTAAAACGCTTTCGAAAGAAGAATTAAATAAAAAAGATCACAACAGCTTTAAAGAATATATTAAATAATGAGTAAGGATTATTTTGCACATGAAACAGCTATAATCGATGAAGGTTGCGATATTGGTATTGGCACTAAAATTTGGCATTTTAGTCATATAATGCCAAATTGTAAATTAGGAAATAATTGCAACATTGGTCAGAATGTAGTTATATCTCCGGAAGTGGTTTTGGGGGATAATGTAAAAGTGCAAAACAATGTTTCTATTTACACAGGAGTAACTTGCGAAGAGGATGTGTTTTTAGGACCTTCAATGGTATTTACGAATGTAATGAACCCTAGAAGCGCCATTAACAGAAGAGGGGAATACCTGAAAACAACTGTTCGAAAAGGTGTGTCTATTGGAGCTAATGCAACAATAGTTTGTGGAAATGATATTGGTCAGTTTGCTTTTATTGGTGCTGGTTCCGTTGTTACAAAAGAAGTTCCACCCTATGCGTTGTTAGTCGGAAACCCAGCAAAACAAATTGGATGGATGAGTGAATTTGGACACCGGCTTGACTTTGACAAAAATAGCGAGGCGACCTGTGAAGAAAGTGGAGAAAAATATAGAATTAAGAATAATACGGTAAATAAAATTGGATAATGAAATCGTTAACTGCGGAAGATAAAAAAGTAAAATTTGCCATAGTTGGTTGCGGACATATTGGGAAAAGGCATGCGGAAATGGCAGCTAGAAATGTGGAAGCAGAATTGGTTGCCTTGTGTGATGTAGCGGATGAAAATTCATTAGGCATTGAAAGGTTTGATGTGCCATTCTTCGCTTCGATAGATGAGTTGCTATCCAGTAATATAGAAATTGATGTATTGAACATTTGTACTCCAAATGGCGTACATTCAGAACAGGCGGAAAAAGCACTGGACAAAGGAATTCACATTGTAGTAGAAAAACCAATTGGATTATCTAAGGCAAAATGTGAAAACGTAATTTTTAAAGCACTAAGAAACCACAAGCATGTTTTCGCAGTCATGCAAAATAGGTACTCACCTCCCTCTGAATGGTTAAAAAGCATTGTTGAGAATAAAATTATTGGAGATGTATTTACGGTACAAGTGAATTGCTATTGGAACAGAGATGATCGCTACTATAAAAAAGGTGGTTGGAAAGGAACAGCAGATTTAGATGGAGGAACTTTATTTACGCAGTTCTCTCACTTCATTGATATTATGTATTGGTTATTTGGTGATGTTAAAAATATCCAAGGGAAATTTGCAGATTTCACACATAAGGATTCTACGGATTTTGAAGACTCAGGATTAGTATCTTTTGATTTCGTTGATGGCGGAATGGGATGCTTGAATTATTCAACTGCTGTTTGGGGTCAAAACCTAGAAAGCAGTTTGACAATTATTGGTAGTAAAGGAAGCGTTAAGGTAGGGGGGCAATACATGAACGAGGTAGAATATTGCCATATTGATGGATATGAAATGCCTGAATTAGCAGCATCTAATCCGCCAAATGACTATGGACCTTACAAAGGCTCAGCTGCGAACCATCATTATGTTATTGATAATGTGGTAGATACATTGAAAGGGAGAACAACTGCAACGACAAATGCTTTAGAAGGCCTTAAAGTCGTTGATATTATAGAAAGAATTTACGAAGTAAGAGATAAACAAAAATAATAAAATGGACTAAGAGAGATTTAAGTCTTAAAATTGAATAAAGAATGAATATTTACGATAAACTGGTAAACAAAGAAACGAAGTTAGCCCTAATTGGCTTAGGTTATGTTGGATTACCAATAGCTTTAGAATTTGCAAAAAAGATTAAAGTAGTTGGATTTGATATCAATCAAAAAAGGGTTGATATGATGAAAAACAATATTGATCCAAGTGATGAGTTAGTTGCTTCAGATTTTGAAGGCTGTGATATAGAATTTACAGCAGATATTGATGATTTAAAAGAATGTACATTTTTTATTGTAGCAGTCCCAACTCCAATTGACGAAAGTAAAGAGCCTAATATTAAACCTTTGCTTGGAGCTTCTACAACGGTTGCGAAAGCCTTGAAAAAAGGTGATTATGTTGTTTATGAATCAACTGTCTATCCTGGTTGTACAGAAGATGATTGTATCCCTGTATTGGAAGAAGTTTCAGGTTTAAAATGGAAAGAAGATTTTAACGTTGGATATTCTCCAGAAAGAATTAATCCAGGAGATAAAGTACATACCCTTGCAAGTATTGTAAAAGTTTCTTCAGGTGATACTTTAGAGTCTTCAGAGCACATTGCAAAGACTTACGAGCTAGTTGTTGATGCTGGAGTGCATAGAGCCTCTTCAATTAAAGTAGCTGAAGCTGCTAAAATTATTGAAAATACGCAGCGAGATGTCAATATTGCATTGATTAATGAGTTGTCAATCATTTTTGGAAGAATGGGAATCAATACCTATGAAGTGTTAGAAGCTGCTGGAACGAAATGGAATTTCTTGAAATTTTCACCAGGTTTAGTTGGTGGTCATTGTATAGGAGTTGACCCATATTATTTAACACACAAAGCAAAACAATTGGGTTACCATGCAAAAATTATTAATTCTGGTCGTTATGTAAATGATACAATGGGTTTTTACGTTGGTAAACAAACTGTTAAGAAAATTCTAGCCAAGGGAAAGAGTATTATTAATTCTCGTGTTTTGGTTATGGGAGCAACATTTAAGGAAGATGTTAGTGATATACGAAACTCAAAAGTAGTTGACGTTGTCAAAGAAATTGAATCTTATTCTTGCACCGTAGAGATAGTAGATCCCCATGCTGACTCTGCTGATTACCAAGAAGAATATGGTTATCCTGTCACCAAAGAAATAACAGGTACATACGATGCTGTAATTGTAGCCGTTAATCACAAAGAGTATTGTGATTTAGATGAAGCTTATTTTAAAAGTATTTTGACTGAGGTTGGTGTTTTTGTTGACATTAAAGGTATTTACAAAAATAAATTTAAAAACATAGATTATTGGAGTTTGTAATTATTGAAGAATGAAAAATATTTTAATAACAGGAGGAAGTGGGTTTATAGGATCTCATGTAGTGAGATTGTTTATTAATAAATATCCAGAGTATAACATTGTCAACTTAGATAAGCTGACGTATGCGGGAAATCCCGAAAATTTAAAAGATATTGAGGATGCAGCAAATTATACTTTTGTAAAAGCTGATATTCAAGACGATAAGACAATTTTTGAACTGTTTGAAAAATACAAATTTGAAGGTGTAGTGCATTTGGCAGCAGAAAGCCACGTGGATCGTTCTATTTCAAATCCAAAGGAATTTATAATGACCAATATTGTTGGGACATTGAACTTATTGAATGCTGCTAAAGATTGCTGGAAGGATAATATGGAAGAAAAAATATTCTACCATATATCTACGGATGAGGTATATGGATCTCTAGGAGCTCAGGGGTATTTTTATGAGGATACACCTTATGATCCAAGAAGCCCTTACTCTGCTTCAAAAGCAAGTTCTGATCATATCGTGCGAGCGTATAACCATACCTATGGAATGCCTGTTAAGATTTCAAATTGTAGTAATAACTACGGGTCGCATCAGTTTCCAGAAAAATTGTTACCCTTAATGATAAACAATATCAAGCAAAATAAACCACTTCCAGTATATGGAGAAGGGGTCAATGTGAGAGATTGGTTATGGGTTGTTGATCATGCAAGAGCAATTGATGCTGTTTTTCATAAAGGAAGAGTAGGGGAGACCTATAATATTGGAGGCTATAACGAATGGAAAAATATTGATATTGTACACTTATTATGTGATACAATGGATGATAAATTAGGACGGGAAAAAGGAACTTCTCGTGAACTAATTACTTTTGTAAAAGATAGAGCCGGGCACGATATGCGATATGCTATTGATGCTGCCAAAATAAAAGATGAATTGGGTTGGGAACCATCTGTCACCTTTGAGCAAGGAATGGATAAGACTATTGATTGGTATTTAGCAAATGAAGAATGGATGGAGAACATCACTTCAGGTGCATATATGGATTATTACAAAAATCAATATATCAACAGATAATATGGGCCTGTTTGGAGGATTATATAAGAAAAAAGATCCGGTTTTAGACCCCGTCGATTTATCGATTCTTCAAGTGGATGTCCATTCACATTTTATTCCGGGTATTGATGATGGAGCTAAAACAATCGAAGATTCTATTGAGCTTATTTCTGCAATGAAGGATTTTGGTTATCGAAAAGTGATAACGACCCCTCATGTTATGAGTGACTATTATCGCAATACACCTGAGATTATTTTAGGAGGTTTAGAGAAAGTCAGGGAAGCTCTCAAACAAAACAACATCGACATTGAAGTTGATGCAGCAGCAGAATATAACGTTGATGCTGATTTTCCAGAAAAGATTGAAAATAAAGAGCTACTCACTTTTGGAGAAAATTATGTATTGTTTGAGCTTCCATTTATGGAAGAACCGGGTGGGTTGAAAGATGTTATTTGGCAAATGCAATCTACTGGATATAAGCCCGTTTTAGCGCATGTGGAACGTTATCAGTTCTGGCATCAGCAGTGGAGTAAATTTGAGGATATGATTAATAGAGGTGTTCTACTTCAAATAAACATAGGATCTCTAACAGGTATTTATGGTCCAGAAATACGCCAAGTTGCTGAAAAGCTAATCGACAACGACATGATAAGTTTTTTAGGTTCTGACTGTCACCATTTGGGTCATGTAGAAATGATTAATTCTGCTAGAACCAAAGAGTATATTCACAAGATTGTAAATAGCCCAAAGTTGTTGAATAATAATCTATAGTTTTTATCTAATTTGCATTGCCTCCTATTTATCGTTCGGAGCGCTATCCACTAAGTTATTCAGCTATTTTAATCTCAGCACTTGAGGTTTCAAATTTTCGATCAACTTTCTTAAACATTCCCTGTAACGCTCTCCCAGGTCCAACTTCCGTGGCGGAAGTACAACCTGCTACAATCATATTTTGCATTGTTTGCGTCCAACGAACAGAGGCTGTTAATTGTGCAATTAGGTTATTTTTGATCTCAGAAGGATCAATTACTGCAGATGCGGTTACATTTTGATACACTGGGCAAGACGGTGTGTTGAATTCGGTTGCCTCTATTGCAGCAGCTAACTTTTCTCTTGCAGGTTCCATTAATGGAGAATGAAATGCTCCTCCTACAGGAAGAGGCATAGCTCTTTTAGCACCAACTTCAGTTAGCTTTTCGCATGCCGCTGTCACAGCAGGAATAGCTCCAGAAATAACTATTTGTCCTGGACAATTATAATTTGCGGCAACCACCACTCCGTCAACCTCGTTGCATATATTTTCTACCACATCGTCTTCTAGTCCTAAAATAGCAGCCATCGTGGATGGTTCAGCTTCACATGCTTCTTGCATGGCTAATGCTCTAGCAGAAACTAATTTAAGTCCATCTTCAAACTGAATGGATCCACTTGCTACTAATGCAGAGAGTTCTCCCAAAGAATGTCCAGCTACCATTGCTGGTTGGAAATCACTCCCCAATACTTTAGCCAAAATAACAGAGTGTAAAAATACAGCTGGCTGGGTTACTTTGGTTTGTTTTAGTTGCTCATCAGTTCCTGCGAACATAATGTCTGTAATTCGGAAACCTAATATATCGTTTGCTTTTTCAAATAGCTCTTTTGCTTCAGCAGAATTATCATAAAGGTCCTTACCCATACCTACAAATTGAGCTCCTTGACCGGGAAAAACATATGCTTTCATATCTTTAGTTTTAAGTTGGTACGAATTTAAAATAAAAAAAGCACCCTGTAAAAAAGTGCTTTAAAAAGTAATTCACAAAGTGTTTTGAATCAATCTTGAAGTTTTGACAATAATCTTAAGAATTCTAAATACAACCATATAATGGTAACTAATAAAGCCATAGATCCAACCCATTCGTAAGATTTTGGGGCACCACTTCGAACATTCTTTTCAATCATATCGAAATCCAGTAATAAAGTTAATGCAGCCACTATTGTTATTACAAGACTGATTCCTATAGACAATGGACTGCTATCATGAAGAAAGGCCATTTCAAAGCCCATGAACCCTCCAACCCACGAGGCTAGATA
>Ga0315315_10004423_pt1 | contig 12953 bp, 14 predicted proteins | sample M140m3416metaG_FD_203699 | JGI IMG/M metagenome (GOLD analysis project Ga0315315, IMG submission 203699) | Ammonia-oxidizing marine archaeal communities from Monterey Bay, California, United States - M1 40m 3416 | ecosystem: Environmental > Aquatic > Marine > Intertidal zone | place: USA...
AATCACTTTCTCATTTTCTTTACCATATTCTCTTCACCAGAATAATTTGAAAAGAATTCCAATAATTTATTTCCTCTCATCTTCTCTTCATCATTCTTCATATATACTATCTCACGTCTATTTATTATCTCAATTTTAGGAATTATATAAATTTCTTTAATAAAATTTCTTATGTATTCCATATTTTTATTATCAAAACCTTTTTCATTCAAATAATCTTTTAACAATTTTATAGAATAATTTTCTATACAACGTTTCATTACATCTATATAAACAACCTTCCCAGAATATTTTTTTATTAATTTTGTAAAAATAAAATAATTATCTAATTCAATTGAACTCAATAAATCATCATATTCAACGACAACATATTTCAATATGTAATCCAAATTATCAATCATCTTTCTATTTTTTATCATAAATTTTATTAAACCTTTCGTTTCACATCCTTCTTTAATAAAAAACTTCAATAACTCAAAATTATTATTCATAACACAAAACTCAAACGTTGAACTCTTCACATACATATCATATATATCAATATAATAATAAATATTCTTATCAACTTCATTTTGAAATAATATCTTCAAATTTTTTATATCATTCATCTCCATTAAGTAGTTATATAGAGTTACATTTGAAACAAACCCATATTTAGCATTTATTTTAGTCTTATCATCAATCATTTTCATCTCCAATAAACTCTCAAAAATTTGAGAACCTTTTGATGTTTCAAATAATTTTTTAATATTTAATTCAAATGTATTACTCATATTAAAAAATATAAAACATAATCTTTAATAAAAAAAAATCATTTTTTTTAATATTCGCCAATCCCACAATTCTTTTTAACGATATTATGAAAATATAGTTAAAACCATACGAACGTAGTGAGTTTATTTAATGATTACATTCATCATTATGTTTAATATTTATAATGTGGGGAATATTGTGATGGACTTGTTAGTCCATCTATCCAAATTAAATTCAAAATTCTTTGTAACAATTTAATTCTTGAATTTCTTTTGGAATTTCTTTTTCTAATTTATTATTATGTAAATTCAACACTTTTAAATTAGTAAGGTTTCCAATCTCCTTTGGTAAAACTCCTTCTAATTTATTATTATATAAATTCAACCATTGTAAATTAGATGAAGAAAATAAAAATATCTATTTGTTTTATATATGGGATTAAGCTATTCTAAAATGAACAAAAAAGCATTAAAAAAAGAAACAAAAAAGTTGATAACTAATAAAAATATAGAAGTAACTATAAATACAAATATTAGTATTGATAAATTAAATAATACAAAAAAAAATAAAATAAAAAAATATATTAAAACAGTTTTATTTTTAGGTTCTTCATTTAACGATCATATTTCAAAATATTTAAAAATTAATAAGATAAATATTAATTTAAAAAAGGATAAAATACAATTTTGTATTATTATAAAAATAAATAAAAATAAAAATAATTTCAATCAAGAAGATTTAATAGAACATATAAATAATTCATTTCAAATATGGTCACAAAATGACCCTCTTGAATTAACTAAAAAAATAAAATTTACTCTTCCAAAAAAAAATATAAAAAAAATAATTATTAAACAATTATAAAAAGATATTTTATTGTTCTAAACATTTTTCCATTTTTCATTTTTCTTAGTTCTTTCTTTTCTATTTTATATTTTGTTTTTGTTAATTGTTTTATTATTGACAACCAAGGTCTTTTTATTTTCTATGGTTCTCCAACTGCTTTATATTATTAAAAGCAAAATATTTTCTTGTGTAAATAGCAGTTATAACAGTTGTTAGTAGTTAATTACGTTATTTATTGTATAAAAGGAGAATAATTACTAATCTTTACTATAGTATTAATAAAATCTTCATGCATTTTTTCATCATATTTTTTATATAGTTCACTAAAATCAGACGTATCCATGTATTTTGCATAAATAATTTTTAATATATCAAAAGGATAAAACAATCGACCAATATATAATTTATTTATTTTTTCAATTAATAACCGACTTAATCCATACCTTTTAACATATGCTAAATCTAAATTGTTCAACCTATTTTGTATTTTTTGATTATTTGAATTTTTTATAATTTTTTCTATAAGAAGATTCCTAACCTGATCAAGTTTCCTCTCATAATCCGACATACGATTATATTTTTCTTCAATCAGTTCATACACACCTTCATAATCACCACCATGATTAGTTATATATTTTAACATTTTTTGTAATTCTTCAAACTCATTAATTTTGGCGATATTACTATTAGTTTTATTTGCTTTTTTCAATATTTTTTCATAATTATTTAACTGTTCTTTATAAATTTTTTGCATTGTATTTATCCATTTTTTAACGATATGAGAATTTCCATGGTTATTATATATTTTATTTTCAATATTTGCAATATTTCGCGAACCATATTTATTTAAAAAATCTTCATTTGATAAATTATTTTTTTTGTTATTGTAACAGGGACCATTCAACGAATTGTTATTTAAATTGCGTCCACGTCTTATAAATCCATATTCTGGAGTTTTAGGGATAAGCCATTTTATCACTAATTCATTTGGTTGGTTCCAAGCAGCAAGATCTTTTACTTCTAACAAAAAAGTATTAACATCATTTTCAATATTTTGTTTGTCAGTAAATATAAATTTAACAGTTTCTCTATCCACTTTTCCGTTATTATGAGTTTTATTAAAATAAATCATATTTTCTAAAAAAATAGATCTATTTATCATATCATTTACTATTTTTATTATTAATTTTTTCGCATTGTAATAGTAACAACATTTATTATACGCCGCCAAATATCGTATACCTCGTTCTTCGAAATATAATTTATTTTTTTGTTTATTCCAATGTGGGATTACATTAAAATATACACCAAATAAACCACCTGCTGAACTATTAGTTTTATATTTTATCTTTTCATCTGTATATAATAATTTAATTTTTTCTATTTGTTTAGGATTTAATACCGGTCGTAAATAATCACGATTAAATTTACTTAAACTCGAAAACAAACATCTTGATTTAACCCTATTTCCTCTATGACACCCAATAAGAGTTATATTATCTGTCATTATATATATAAATATTTTAATTTCAAAAAATATAAATTTAACATTAGTATGTCTAAGACTTAAAGAAACTACAGTTAATTGTAGTTTTTACTTAAAGTAAATTACATTTGGACTTTCAGAGATTAATATTAAAATTTAATAACCCTCTATGACAGTCAGGCATAATTCTTATATTTTTTAAAATCATTTGCCCATTACCACTATGACCTGACATCTGCTTTATCTGCTTCATGGTATCCATATCAATCTCAAACTTCGGCAAAAACACTTTTATTATCTCATCATTCACTCCATTAAATGAATACACAAAACGTTATAGATTTTGTAAAATTTTTAACTAAATTAAAAAAATCATTCATATCACAATCAATACTCATTTGTTTATATAAAAACATTTTATATTTTTATATATTTTATACTCTAAAAAATCACTCCAACTCATATTGAGAAACCCCTGAACCAGGCATATCATCTAATTGTCCTGATATAACCTCCTTTTGCTTATTTATTATCATCTCCTCTGTTTTATTCTTTACAATCCATCTCTCATCTGGCTCTTTCTTTGTATCAAAACTATCAGCATAATGATTATACATCTTCTTTATCTTTCCTGACAAATTACCTGACATTTGCTCATAAGCATCATTTATCCTATCAAAATTCTTTACAATTATACCATTCAATACCAAATTCTTATCATTCATAGTCCATTTATCACCATTCTTCAATAATATAAACTTATCTTTACTATTTGGAATCAATATATTCATATTCATTGGATTACTAAAATGAACCTTCTCAATATACTTCACTATCGAATATGAATTCATCTTTACTATCAAATCCTTCACAAACTCCATTGATATATGCGATATATCCTCCTTTCCAAAATCATTTATATTAATCTGTATATTATTCTGCATTATATTCGTTGTATTATTTATTATATTCTTACTCTTCTCCTTCTTCAACATATTCTTTATTGTTCTTACCTCGTGCTCTAACTTAGTATTCTTCTCTATTAAATAATCCATATTACCATCGTAATCATTATTATCCTTACAATTATTACGATGTCTCAACATATTACCCCTTGTACTAAAATCCCTTCCACATATATTACAACTTAAACTATCCTTCTTTATTAAATTCAATAAATTTCTCCTCAAACTCTTATTATCTATATGCTCTAAATACTCCGAACCATATTCAAATATATCATTATGATACACCTTTAAATGTTCTACCATATCATCAACATTCTCAAAATTCATATTGAATTCCTCACATTTAGGACACTTGAAATAACTCTTCTTTTTCACCGTTGGAATATTTATACAAGTTTCCTCTCCATTTAACTCATCCAATATACCCTTCAACTTATCCTTTAATTCATCCAAATCATACTCTATATCACTATCAAATTTCAAACCCTCCTCAACAACTCTATCCAAAAAATCCTTCACATTCTTTATCGACATATAATAACAAAAATTATATTTTCCCAAATTCCTCTTATCCTTCAATTTATATAAATTCTTCATAAAATAAAATAAATTAACTTTTCCTTTACTACCCTTCTTCGACAATATGTATAAATCTGAGTAATCATTATCCTCCCCTTTATATAAATTTTTCGCAAACTTCTTTGATTTAAATCCATATTTTACAATTTCATTTCTACACTTAATACAATCCTCTATCAAATGCTTATCATATTTTCCTGTTACAACATCATTACATAATACACATAAACGACATTTTATTTTCTTCTTCTCTTTCACTTCCTTAAACTTACAAGGATATTTTCTATTCTTATGATTATTCCATTTTGTCCTATCCCTAAAATTCTTTTTACAGATAACACATGTGTATGTCATAATAATATTATATCATATATTTTAATCTTTATATTACTTAATCGATTTATCAACATAATAATGAAAAAAAAAAATAATTTAAAAAATATTTTTATAACACATATATATGAAAATCAACCTTACTTTTGAAAATATAATCACAGATATACGCCAATTAGCAATCAACGTAAATAGTTCGACAACCAAATATGACGCAATTATCGCTATTGCCGGCGGTGGATTAATTCCTTCTCGATTTATTAGAAACTACCTTAACATTCCCATTTACACTGTAAATATTAAATTTTATAACAATAAACACGAAAAGAATGAATTTCCAGATGTAGTTCAATGGCTAAGTGAAAAAGAAATCTCTAAACTTAATGGAAAGAATATTCTTATTGTTGATGACCTTGATGATACTCGTGGAACTCTTCTACATATCATTCATTCACTTAATAAATACTCTTTCGGACAAATTGGAGTAGCCACACTTTATAATAAACAAAAAGTTAAATGTGGTGATATTCCTGATTTCTGCGAATATTTCGTTGTACGAGAAATTGAAAACCATTGGGTGAATTTCCCTTGGGAATTAAATAGTGATCTATCTCTTGAAAATTATTGTGATAATGAAACAATTTAGAATTTATTTATTTATTTTTTTGTTTCGTTAAAATACTTAAAAGAATAATATTAGTATATATTAGAAGTTGTTAAGGGAGCATGGTCTAGGGGTATGATACTCGCTTTGGGTGCGAGTGGTCCGGGGTTCAAATCCCCGTGCTCCCCCTGTTTTATAATTTCTCATTATTGGTTCTATGATCTAATGGTTATGATATTCGGTTTTGATCCGAAAAGTCGGTGTTCAATTCACCGTAGGACCTTTCTTTTTTAATTTTTTATTATTAAATAAATAATAAAAAGTAATTTAAAACTTATTTAAACATAAATATTATGTCTAACGATTTATTGAAATTAGTCAATTATATTAGTGAAAATAAAAATGAATATGATTTTTTAATGAATGAATACGAGCGTCTTATTCACCATTTAGATTATGAAAATTATTCTGTTGAATTTTTAATTAAGATTGTGAAAACATTTGAAGATTTCGAAACTCAATACAGTGATGTTAATAAACAAAAAAGACGATTTTTAAAAAATCTAATTAAGAATATTAAATTCAAATTAGATTTGGATTTCTTCTCTATGAAAAGTGAAACATTAGTCAATTGTTTTTATTTCTTGAATACTGATTTTGGTATTCAAAAATATGAAAAATTAAACAAATTCATTTTTAAAATCCGTAAAAAGATTTTTGATATTCTCATTAAAAGAGGGGTTCGTTATTACTTACATACAAAAGCAGGTTACACTCTTAATCTAACAGATTCTGAAAAGTTCTTTTTTCAACAATACCAAGTTGTTATTTTCAATTTTATTAGAAAAAATGAAAAAGAAGGTATTAAATCTTTCATTAAAAATAAAAATTATATTTTAGAAACAGAAAGACTTGATGCTGAACTTATTGATTATAAAAAAAAATAATTATTTGAAATAAATTTTCATATAACTTGGAACTCTTTCAAATTCATATCTAATTTTTTCTTCATTCTTAAATTCCCAATACGAAATACCTTCTCTTTTTGTGAAAATAGAAAAAGAGAAATCTTGATTAGTTAAATTCCTCCATACTTTCAATGTTTCCCATATTTTAAACACATTTTCTATTTTATCTACTACAAAATTAGCCTTGGAAATCTTTTTATGAAAATTACAATTAGAACGACTACTTTTTGTCTCTTTATTTATATGATAATTACATAAAATCCCCTCTAATTCTATGTCAGAAATATATTTACACAATATTGAAAAAATATCCCTTGTTTTACTCTCTATAATCAAAATACAATCAATTGGTATGGAACTTTGACAATTACCCATATTATATAATTATAATATCTTTTATTTAGATATAAAAAAAAATCATTTTTTTTTATTTTAAAATTTTTTGTGACAATTCAATTTTTTAACTTCTTTTGGTATTCTAAAAGTTAATTGATTATTTGATAAATTCAACGTTTCTAATTTTCTTAGATATCCTATTTCTTTTGGTATTCTAAAAGTTAATTGATTATTTGATAAATTCAACGTTTCTAATTTCTTTAGATTTCCAATTTCTTTTGGTATCTCACCAGTTATTTGATTATTATATAAACACAAATTTTGTAAATTCCTTAGATTTCCAATTTCTTTTGGTATTACACCAGTTAATTGATTATTTGATAAACATAACCTTTCTAACTTAGTAAGATCTCCAATTTCTTTTGGTATCACACCCGTTAAATCATTAAATAATAAATCCAAATTATTTAAATTCGTTAGATTTCCAATTTCTTTTGGTAATTTACCAGTTAATTGATTATTATATAAATCCAAATTTTCCAAATTACTTAGATTTCCAATCTCTTTTGGAATATCATCAGTCAATTCATTATCCTCAAAACATAATTCTATCAAATTCGTTAGATTTCCAATCTCTTTTGGAATCCCACCAGTTAATTGATTATTAAATAAATACAACTCTTGTAAATTCCTTAGATTTCCAATTTCTTTTGGAATCCCACCAGTTAATTGATTATTAGATAAATCCAAACTTTTAACAATAAATTTATCTTCACTATCTTCCTGAATATAAATTCCATCCCATTCCCTCAAATGTAAATCGCATGACCAATTATTATCTAAATTCCAATATCTTTTTATTTCCATTAAAGTTTCAACCTCCTCATTCAATTTTATCATATAATAAAGTGTTGTTTCATTTTCAATTCCTATTTCATTCAAAATACTTTCTTCTTCTAATTCTCTATTTTTAAACAACAATCTAATCATATAAACGCCTTTTCCAATTTCATTTGAAATTAAATCCTTCAAATCACGAATTTTAATATCATTTACACAAGAAATTGTTATAGTAGTTCCTGTAATTCCATTAACGTATAATTGTAGTTTTGACATATTTATAATAAATACAAATTAAGTTTAATAATAAAAAAATCATTTTTTTTTTTTCATTATAATACTTTTATTATAATAAAATTGTAAAAAATAGTACCAGGTATGGGATTCGAACCCACGAAGCTTACGCATAGTATCTTAAGCACCACCCCTTTGACCGCTCGGGAAACCTGGTTTAGATATAACCCACAGAACACATAGTTAATAACATAAAATCCTTATCTGTATTTGCTGTTTGTGTTCTTAACGTTATACCTTTACAATACTATACGTTATTATCTTTTTAAGCCTTTTTATAAAAATTAAAATATTTTTTTATAACAAAAATTAACATTTATTACCTTTTAACCAACTCTTCATCCAATGATGATTAGCATACGCTTCCTTTAATCTCTTCTGCCCCATCTCCAAAACCGCTCTACGATTGCCTATTTTACTATCATTCTTAGCACATTCTGGATAAAATACTGGTGATGGATATATCTTTACACCATTAATACCCTTTTTTGCCATTACATCTGTTATTAATTTAGGTCCAGTTAAATCAACAGGACTTCTACGCATATTTACTAATGACCTCTTATAAATCTCCCTCAAAAAATAAACAAATAATGGATTATTAGCCGTTGAACCGAATATAGCATTACATACCACATTTTCACCTTTCCAATGCTCTTTTGGCTCTAAACCAAAAAAACATTTATCGTCTTTAACCAATTCTTCCATCGGCTTTAAACACTCAAAATCCAAATCCGCATATACTCCACCGTGTATATATATTATACAATATCTCGCTATATCAGCCCTATATATAGGTTTATGAAAACTATCATAAATCCTTAAAAACCTGGGAAAATACCCCTTTATTAAATTTCTATTATCCTCATCAGTCCATAACCTATATTCCCATCCTGGATTTTTCTCCTTCCAAGACTTTACCCATTCCTTACATTTTTCTGGCACGTTTTTAGTTTTCCAAGTTTGATGAACTATCTTCGGTATTATCATTAATCTTAAAACACTTTTTATTATTACTTTTTACACGAAGTATAAAATTTTATATTATAATTATTATATGCTATTTGTTATAACTTTTATCATAATTATAATTATTTACCTTTTCATCTTTTATAATAAAAAAAAAGAAAATTATAATAATAAAAAAAAATTCTACAAAATTATCTTTATTGTCATTGCGTCTGATACAGATTATTACAATAAAAACAAAAAAATTTTAAATAAATTTATGAATTCACACAAAGATGTTAAAACATTTTATATATATTGCAATAAAAAAAAATTAAATAATGAAGATAATTTATATTTCGATTGTAATGAAAGTTTAAGACCTGGTATTCTTCAAAAAACAATACAAGCCTTCCAATATATCAATAAACATTATAATTATGATTATATTATTAGAACAAACTTATCTACATTTTGGAACATTAATCATCTTTTACAACGAATACAAAAATTACCAAAAGAAAAATGTTTGGCAGGTCAAAAATGTAGATCATTTATTTCTGGAACAGGAATTATTTTAAGCCACGATTTAGTGAATATATTAATTAATGACAAAAACAAATTAAATTACAAAAATGCTGATGACGTAGAAATATCACATTATTTACATAATAATTATAATATAAAATATATTAATGAACCACGCTTTGATAAATACATAAAAAGTACTCCAAAAAAAAAAAAGTCAGTTCCAAAACATTTTACCTCTTTTAGAGTAAAAACAATAAAAAATAGAAATTTAGATAGTCGTAAAATGTTTAAACTATGGAATTTTTTATATACTTAATTTTATATATGCGACACTTCAAAATAATATTTATAGTAATCGCATCTCCATCTCCCTTTTATAACAAAAATAAATTAATCCTTGACAAATTTATGAACTCACACCCTAATGTTAAAACACTATTCATTTATGGAAATGTAGATAAATCACAAGTTTTACAAACAAAACACGACCTTTACTTCGATTGTCCAGAAAATCTACGCCCAGGTATTCTCATCAAAACCATTAAAGCATTCGAACATATCAAAAAAAATTACAGATACAATTACGTAGTCAGAACTAACTTATCAACATTCTGGAACATTAGATTTATTTTAAGAAAATTAAAATTCTTCCTAAATAAAAGATTTCTTGCCGGAAAACCTGTAAAAACAAAATATGGAAGGTTTATTAGTGGGACAGGTATTATCCTAAGTAAAGACCTTGTCGATATTTTAATAAAAAATAAAAATAAACTTAATTATCAAATCCCAGATGATGTTATGTTGTCTAAATACTTACATAATAATCATAAAATTAAATATTATCGCGAACCACGTTGCGATAAATTTATCAAAAGAATTCCATTAAACAGAAGATCTATTCCAAGACATTTCACATCTTACAGATTGAAAACACCCATAAATAGAAACCTTGATAGTGCCAAAATTTATACATTATTGAAATTCTTTTATAAATAATATAAAAAATATTTAACATTTTAATATAAAAATATTATGAATTTTATATTAAAAATTGATTTCAGAGAACACGATTTAGTTGCCGCATTAAATCAAATAGATGATTTAGAATTTACAAAAGAAAATCTTGAATTAGGCGATATTACACTCGAAGTTAATAACAAAACTATTATTTTAATTGAACGAAAAAAAATGCCAGATCTATCTAACTCTTTATATGACGGGAGATACAAAGAACAGAAAAAAAGAATTAAAGAAGCATTACATCCAAATGTACGTAAAATATATTTAATCGAAGGAAACTCATTCTTCAAAACTAAACTTAACAAAAAAACATTAGATGGCATCAAAATTAATACTATGTTACGCGACAACCTTCACATCGTACACGTCAAAAATTTTCAAGAAACCATCGAATTCATCATAAATATTTATAAAAGAATTGGTAAATATGCAAAAGAGTTATATGCTGAATTAGACACTTCAAGTGTTAGAGATAATGTCAAAGACAATAACTCTTACAGTGAAGTCTGCAATATTAATAAAAAAAAGAATTTAACCCCGGAAGTCTATAAAATAATACAATTCCAACAAATCCCAAAAGTTTCAAATGCCGTCGCCAAACTAATAGTTCAGGAGGTCGGTTCTATTAAAGATATTCTTTTGAAATATAAAAGCGATGAAGAGATTAATATAGTTAAAAAATCTATAACAGAACTTAAATTTGGAGAAAAAATGCGACGCATTGGTCCTAAATTAGCACAAACAATCATTGATTACATTTACTCTTAAACTAAAAAATAAATAACCATCTATATTATATATGGTTAATTTCTTCTTCTTAGACAAAAATCCTAAATTATGCGCTAAATTCTATTGCGATAAACACGTCAATAAAATTATGATTGAAATCTGCCAATTACTATCCAATGTGCTACATAATAACACTAACTTGAAACCTCCTTACAAAAAAACTTCCAATATTCCTATTACACTCGCTCCTTACAGATGGGCTAATTACAGCAAAGGTAATTACATATATCTTCTTAATTTAGCAGAAGCACTTCTCAATGAATACAAATACAGATACAATAAAAAAAACCAAAAACCAGAACACAAAACTGAAAAAGTTATTAAATGGCTACAAAATAATATTCCTAACCATTTTAATCATAAAAAAAGAACAAAACTTTTTTATACAAAAAATATTGACCTTTTCCATAAATACATTAAAGATGATGTCGAATGTTTCAGATACATATACGCCATCTATAAATGTAAAAATGATAAATGGACCAAAAGAGATAAACCAAAATGGTTCGATCAATATCTCAAAAAGTCCAATTTAGAAAAAGATTTTTATAAAAGAAAATTATTAGAGAATGTAAAAATTAAATTACCTAAATTATATAAAAATCAAAAAGACGTAAAAGTTAAACGCTTCCATTCTTTCCTACGAATTATATATGATAATATGTTTGGAGAGAAATGGCAGAATTATATCAAAAAATACAAAAATATGTATAACCAAAAAGAACCACTTATTAACCAATTAAGTTTCATACATCTAAAAGAATGTTATGAATTATCAAAAAAACTTTTTATAAAAAAAAACTTAATTGATATGAATACTCAATCATTGAAATGGCGTGGATTTACTTAAAAAAAAATATATAATTTATATTAAATGAGTGGTTTATTCTGCCAAGAACCAAATAATGTTGAATGTATTGATTATAAACAGATTGAAGATAAAACAAAATATAATTTGAAAGGTTCATCTATTATAAATATTCATCCAATTTGTATTGATATTTTTTCTAAAAATTTTCGTGAATCTTACAGAAATTTATCAAAATTTATGAAAAATGAAGATTTTAATTTTGAAAGAACAAATTCTAAAAACAGAATTTACACTTTTTCAAATACCACTATTACAAATATTGGAATTATTATAACAGAAAATAATTATTATTTCAATGGAGGTTGCTATAAAGAATATAATATAAATAAAGAGGAAGCAAAAATCTATCAAAAAATATTAGAAAATAATCCTTCGAAAAAATATAAAAAAGTTATTTCTATCGCTGAATTATGGGGTGAAGGTGTATGGCATTTTCCTATTGAAGCAATCGTGGGATTGAAAAATATTACAGATTTCTCTGACATATATTTACATATTACAAAAAAAAATAAATTATGTTTGAAATGGATTGAACTATTAAAAATACCTATTCCAGAAGAAAGGATTATTGATGGTGACATATTTGCTGAAACTTTGATTATTCCTGAAATGAGTGGATGTGGATCACCAAAATATGACTTAACAATTTGGTTAAAAAAAAAAATTTACAGAAATATAAATTTATCATTAAACAATAACCTATTTATTTTAATAAAAAGAAATAATAAAAGAATTGTTAAAAATCATGACGAACTTGAAAAAATATGTAAAACATTTTGTCAAAAAT
>Ga0315315_10004427_pt1 | contig 12945 bp, 13 predicted proteins | sample M140m3416metaG_FD_203699 | JGI IMG/M metagenome (GOLD analysis project Ga0315315, IMG submission 203699) | Ammonia-oxidizing marine archaeal communities from Monterey Bay, California, United States - M1 40m 3416 | ecosystem: Environmental > Aquatic > Marine > Intertidal zone | place: USA...
ACGGGAACCTCGCGGCACGACTCTTTGATATGGAAACCGGCGCTGTCTCCTGTTGCACCACGGCCAACTCGGTTCGCTGGACTCCCGATGGAGACGTTTGGATCAATGACAATGTGATCGAGAGTGCTTGAACCCCAACATGCAACAGATAGTTCTTGGAATCGACATCGGTGGGGCCAACCTGAAGTATGCCAGCTCATGTGGTACCGCTGCGGCACGTGAATTTGCTATGTGGCTGACCCCCGAACTGCTTTCACAAAGCTTGCTCGAGGACATCCAAAAGCACTTTATCGACCATGGTACCAGTCCTGATGAACTAGCCGTTACCATGACAGGTGAACTAGCAGACTGTTTTCTCGACCGCAAAGTTGGTGTTGAGCACATCGTTCATCAGACCTGCCAGGCAGCCGAAACGCTTGCCATCCCAAGCGTACGATTTTATGGTGTCGACGGCCGTTTTCACCAAGCGAAGATTGCCTGTGAAAGTCCAGACCTGATCGCAGCAGCCAATTGGCACGCACTCGCCAATTTCGTGGGCCGCGAAATTGCCTCCGACGCGTTGTTGATCGATATAGGATCAACCACCACCGACATCATCCCCATTTCGGGACAAAAAGTTGCTACCGATGCACTCACAGATTACGACCGCCTGTGTGACGGGTCTCTTGTTTATATCGGTTGCAGACGAACCCCGGTCTGCGGTCTTGTCAGCAATCTTGAGTATCGAGGCATCTCCACACCGGTGATGAATGAAGCATTTGCAACCATGGATGATGCCATGCTTCTGCTCGGACATACCGAGGAAGATGCCAGTGACTGCAGTAGCGCTGATGGCAAACCAAGATCACGAGTGCTCGCAGCAAATCGTCTTGCCAGAATGATCGGCCTGGATCGTAGAACCATCAACGTTCATGACGCCAAAATCTTGGCCCATCAAATCATTGCAGCAGCGACCGAACAAATCGCACATGCCATCCAACAACATCACGAGCACCATACTTGGGTGCTGAGCGGTCATGGCCAAGTGTTGGTCTCCAAGCCCGATGGACAACCCACGCTACATTTGGCTGATCACCTTGGAAACGAGGTTGCACGGTGCGCACCTGCCTACGCAGTAGCGCGGCTCAAATTCAGCAAAACTCAGTGAGAGCTTGACGATGCGGCGGATTATCAAGATTGGCGGAAGCATGCTGCTGCGATCAAATCTCGCAACGGCCGTCAACCACTGGCTGGATGCCCACCCCGCAGACCAGACGATGATAATCATTGGCGGCGGCAAATTGATTGATGCGGTGCGCGAACTCGATCAACAGCACGCAATGGACCCCCAACAGACGCACTGGATGTGCGTTGATTTATTAACAGCCACCGCCAGCTTTGCAGCAGATGTTCTTGGCTGCCCGTTGATCAAAACCGAGCAAGCATGGAAGGAAATGCTACATTTAGGAAAAATGCTTCCCAGCTCGCAGATGCTTTCGCTGCCCACCGTGATCACGCCCGCGGTGTTCTACAACAAAAGCACAAACGTCCCCGACACTCGAATTCCTCATGACTGGCGAACCACGACTGACTCGATCGCAGCTTTACTAGCACATCAGGTCGATGCAGACGAATTGGTCTTACTGAAATCATGCCCGATTGACCCGCAAATGTCTCTCGTACAACTTGCAGAGGCAGGGATTGTGGATGAGGCCCTCCCGGAAGTCGCAAGGGAACTCAGAAGCATCCGGATTGAAAAACTCGACTGAGCGTCTGATGGCCGCCAACCCGAAAGACCACCCAAGCCCCAATCGCCATGCATCGCCCCCTCCGGTTACAACGCAACTCAGTCATTCACACCGCCGACGGGAAAGACCATCCACCATGCTGAAACGGTGCTAGGGATCAGCCGATTCATTACTCACTCGCTGCGGACTGTGGCTCCGTCTCCGTCTCCAGCGTTCGACGCCGTTTATCCAACAATCGAGCCCGGAGTCGATTTCCATGCTCCTGCGGATCGCCGTCAGTTTTGTAAAGCTCAATGGCTTCATCTATTTTACCGCTCCGCTCCAAACTTCGGGCAAGGTTGTACCGTGCCGCAGCCACCCACGGTGACAACACATCGCCTGTCAATTCGCGACGCGAGATCAAATCTGAATCAAGAACTCGCTTCGAGAACCAAGTTTGAGCTGTTTCGTACCTCTCGTCGTCATACTGAATCAAGCTGACCCAATAGGTAGCAGCGTTCTTGCCCATTCGCATCAAGTCTTGGGCATAACGTAGTTGCATCTCATATTGCTTCTCATCCATCCCCAGTTCGCGGCGAACTCCGTATTGCTTTTGTAAGTTCACGTCGATACCAAGATCTTCAATTTCGAATTCAGGTGCACGCTGCTGAAGGTAAAGCACTCTCGCGCCCTCAGCATCTTCCTCGTCATCTTTGTCAAACTGCCCGTGCAGATGGCGCCAGCGAGCCAATGCTAATAATTTTGCATTGTCGCTCATACCATCGAGAATAGCCCACGACGCTACCGACCAGAAAGTCAAAAGCGGATCACGCATTGCAGCAGCCTTCAGTTCGGCAGCATAAACCTCAGCCAGCACAGGGACATCCCAAAGTCGGACTCCTGCAATTCCCGGCACAGCATCAATTTCGATTGCCAACGCATCAACATCAACAAAGGTTGTCATCCGACGGTTCCCCGTCAAACCTGACTCAAGCTGCTTCATACGAAGGCTGACCGCTTCTGGTGTAACGTTCAAAAGAGCAATCGATTGTTGCACATCAGATTTTGAAACCGGGTATTCGAAGTAAGAAACGACGTTCAAACGTCGCAACACTGACGCATCAGACCGTGCCTCGCTCAGGGTTGCGATTCCCACTTGCCCCGGTCCCGGCACGTAACACCCAAGCTCGGGCTCAAACAAATAAACTTCCTTACCGATCAGAACACCAACACTCCATGGCGTGAGCGTTCCATCCTGATCAGACTGAGTCGCCAAAACAAACGCCGGAATGGAAGCCTGTCGGCACAGTTGTGTGAATACGCCTGCACGCTGCTGCGAATCGCCAAGACCACGCCAGACGGTTTCGTAATCTGTCTGCCGGTATCCTGGACCTTGAAACCTCATGCCCAACGAAAACTCTGGGATCGACATTCCACCGGGGAACGGCGGATGTGGCAACAAGCTTTTCTCAGGCTGTAGCGGTTCATACCCCACGTTTCTGACCGTCCAGTCAAAAAGCCGCACTGCCGTCCTTAGTTTCACAACCTCCTCTTCGGGAAGTTGGCCCTCGATTCCATTCAACCACTCTGTCAGCATTGGGTCTTCACCCGACTCACGGTCAACCCACTCGGAGATTTGACGGAACAGGTAGCAATCCCTCAAGTAATCGGTGTCGGAGCTAACGAACGATGCTTGCTCGGTCAATGCACGAGCCTGCTCTTCGGGGATCACCGCACTAATCGTCTTTAGCAATGCTGTGGCTTTCTCGCCTTCGAATTCCTTGCCTTCGCCCCACCGATTCAGATGGTAGATCACCTCTCGTTGAGCCTCCTGTGGGTTAAGCTCAACAAGCCTCGACAACAGACCGTGAACCTCCCCAAGATGATCAACGGTAGTGTCGGCTTGGATTCGAGCCTGCCGTTGCCGCTCAATCGCCCTTACCCTGGCAGTGTTATCGCTACAACCAACTGCCAGCATCACGGCGAAGGCAAGTCCCAAGAGCGAAAGTTTTCTGGGTGGCATTACAAGTCCGCTTGCGTGCGTCGCTGGCTTCGTGAATTTCCGCATCGTTCTATCTTACTTCCAAGTCGACATGGCCAAGGTCAGTAGTCAACCGCAGACGAGACGGGATCCGCCGCGGAAGAACGTAGGTGGCGTGTCTCCGATGGTACTTTTTTTTGGAGGGGGGTGGAGATCAACGCTCAGCCGAACAATCACGCGTCTGCGGTCAGCGACAGTGCAACCTCACGCAGTTTCAGCAGACGTGCTATCGTCGCCTCAAAGGCATTCAGCGGAATCATGTTCGGCCCATCGCTCGGTGACGTCTCCGGATCAGGGTGTGTCTCGAAAAAGAGCGCGTCGGTACCGATTGCTACGGCTGCGCGGGCCAATGGTTCGACCATTTCCCGGTTTCCACCGGTCGCCCCCCCCAATCCTCCTGGCCGCTGCACGCTATGAGTGGCGTCAAACACGACAGGGACGCCTAAATTTCGCATCAAGACCAGCGACTGCATGTCGTTGACTAACCGTCCGTAGCCGAAGAAAGTCCCCCGTTCGCACAACATGACGCCACCGTCGCCACTGCCCTGCACCTTGTCAACGACATATTTCATGTCCTCGGGCGACATGAATTGTCCCTTTTTGACATTCAAAGGCCTCCCCGTTCCAGCTGCTGCCACCAGCAGATCGGTCTGGCGAGCCAGAAAAGCCGGGATCTGCAGCAGATCACAAACCTGAGCTACAGCTGCCGCCTGCTCTGGCAGATGCAGATCGGTAGTGGTGGGCAACCCGGTCCTGCTGCCGATCGCTTCCATCATTCTGAGGCCTTCCTCTAATCCAGGCCCTCGCTCCGCATTTAAACTTGTTCGATTTGCTTTGTCGAACGAGCCTTTGAAGACAACGTTAACATCAGATCGCTCATTAAGTCGGGCCAGCGGCTCAGCAATTTCCAAACCAAGTTCAACCGACTGCAAGACACATGGCCCCGCGATCAACAACAGCGGTTGCCCCGGACCACACGAATAACTGCCAACAGTCACACTGTTCATAAAAATGTCGCCAAGATTGGTTGGTGAATCAGATCGAGCGTCAGAATTCAAAGTTTCGGCTAAGCTGACGTCTGCGGCAAGCCGTCTGCCATCGCAGACACCGCCCATCGCACTTTTTGCACCTGATCCATTGCAGCACTAGCGTCGAACGCATCACCGAAAGCGAGTGCATCGCCCAAAGCGGGCCAACGACGCATCCGTGACAACACATGTCCCGATGGCCTCTTCTTGCCGCCCTCAGGTGATTTCAACGCTAATCCAAAGTCTGACTATTCTTCCGCATTCGGTACCAGCAATGGCACAGCGGCGGGCAATGTCGTGATTTCAAGCGGCAATTGGCCGCCGTAGTCGCCATCCAGCTGAAACGCCACCGACTTGCGTGCTTCAACTCGAATGCTCTTGCCGCGAAGACGCGTTACATCCTCCGCATCCAGATGCCGCCCTGTCCAAATGCCTGCTACATAACGCAGCCCGCTAGCAATGGATCCACGTTCGAAAACAATGACATCCAAAAAACCGTCATCTCCCAAAGCGTTCGGCTCGATCTCAAGCCCGCCACCGTACTTGGGCAAATTAAAACTCATCACCCAGCAACACTTACCAACATCCCTGCCGTCGACCACCAAGTTGAGCTTTGGAAATCGATACCTCAATAAGGCATTGAAGATAGGCACAAAGTAGCTGAAGCGATTGATATGCCCCTGACGTCGCTCGTGCATTTCACGAACCACCTCCGCATCAAATCCACATGTTGCCATGACTAGGAACGGTTTACCATTTGCTAAACCCGCATCCAGCTCGAACAGTTGCCCGTAGCGAATCGTCTTGAGCACTTCGGCAGCATCCGCTAACTGCCCGAAATGTCTGGCTAGCAGATTCTCGGTCCCCAGCGGCATTGGCAGGACCGTCACATGGCCAGACTCGCACCCGCCCTCTGCAGTCAAAGCTGAATCACTTTCAGACAAACGCTGAACCTCTTCGTGACTGTTTTCAACACTCAAAAACAGGGTAGCGCAGGCCAAGGAAAGAGTTCCGTCACCACCGGCAGCAACCACGATGGTCTCACCACCTCTTGGAGCTCCTTCAGCCACCAACAGACGAAGCTGATCAACTTGGTGAACAATCTTGACCTCAACCCCCAATTCACACAGCAACTTCTCGAGACGTGGAACCTGCTCCCGACCAACGCCACTCCCAGCCTTGGGACTGGTAAAAATCAATACTCGAGCCGATTCTGGCTGCTGAAGGCGGTCCATCGTTCGATTTCCCCTTTGATGAGATACAAGTGGATTGGAGTATTGCCTGAGTTTCAACCCGTTCATTCGGCACAATACGACGCTCAACCCTAAGAGCCTTCTGGTGACGAAACTATAACGAAATCTTCTATTTAGATCGCTGCCCCGCATTTTGACGCGGAAGTTTTAACGCTGGCATCAGCACTATTCTGCATTCGATGTCAGGGAATCAGCCGCACAGCCCAAAATCGTGCCCTAGGCTTCTGCAGAGGGTCGGAACTGTTCTGACCTGAAATCCGTCGAATCGTTGCAATCGGTACGAATCGGCCTGCCCTGCGGGATTACCTGTTCGTTCGTTCCCCTCATCGTTTCTGAGACTGCTGCTGTGAATCTTATTCGTCGCTACTGGGGCGCATGCCTTATCGTCATGATGGTCGTCGTTCACGCGGCGGTGATTGGGTACGTGCGTAGTCGAGTTTCCCGGCTCAGCAACCTCGACACCACAGTCGTCGAGATGGGCAGCTATCGCTTTCAGCCTGTCAACGATCTCGCCAAGGTTTATCATTTCAAGCTGCATGCCGTTGTTGATCCAACCAAGCTCCGCAGAGGCGAAGAACGCCTTCACATGATGCGTTTGCAGATACGCGAGACAGCGGAGCAAACGCTCCGACAGGTCGACCCAAGGTGGCTCAAAGACCCCACCCAGAATCAAATCCGTGATCGATTAATGAAGATTGTTCACAAGCACCTTGAAGAACCTCTGGTTCAACGCATGCTGATCACTGATTGGCTTGAACTGCCTGTTCAAAGCGTTGACCTGAAACTCGACACGCCCGTGCAGAAACTAGCGCTGCAGTAGTCGGCCAGCGATACTTGCAAACATTCGCAAACACCTGCGACAGCAAAATGCTGGCGGTGAATCGATCCCGCGAGCCGCACGAATCGTGCAACAGACCTGCCCGCATGAACGGTAGGCAATGCCGATTTCAAACTGCCCTGAAAGTTGCTTGCCTAGCCTCAGTGTTGCTTGCCTAGCCTCAGACCACCCTGACCAGAAGAACGCTGACTCGAAATCAGATTTTGTGCGTTGGGCATCCCAGCCCGAAGATGGTCTCATGGATTGTTTTCCTAACTTCTGGTTTACAGGATGCGATTTTCTAGATTCCAATCACCGATTTGCCTCGTTACGCGAGCCGGATCCTGCTGACCGCCAAGCGTCTTTCTACCGATTCGCTGGCGTCACGAATTGAATCGCCGTCCCGCCTCGAGAGCAGGCTGACAGGGAAAATGCAACTGAGTGCGTGAGACGGGCTTCACACACTCGTGAAACAGCAAACAACGTGAAACAAGGATGCACGAAAAGCGTGCTTTTTGATGTTTTTTGTTAAACCCGGCCCGTTTCACTCTCCTGCCATACAAATCCGACTTGTGGCAATCCCGCCTGCACTGGTAGTTACCAAGAACCGTAGACGGAGTTTCGACTCCACTGACCGGAATACAAGACTTTCGTGCTGTTGGTTTCAAGAGTATGCCGCAACCTTCACTGATGCTATTTCAACGATTCATTTCTGCCCGCCAGACAGGATTAAAATCCGGCCGGACAGGACTGAACTCACGGGCCCTGCCCCGGAACATCTTTCTCTGCTGCCTGTTGGCTACCTTACCTTTGAACGTTCACGCTCAAATGGGCGGAGCTGGTATGGGCGGTGGAGGTGGAGGTGCCGCTGCACCACCAGCAGAGGAAAAGATAAAATTCCGCGAGCACGTCCACAACATCGAGGGACTCCCCATCCATCGAGAGAAAGGGGATGCGATCGTCAAGAGCGTCCGTGTGGTTGGCAACCGAGCCGTCGGAATTCACAAAATCACGTCAAAGCTGCAAACACGAAAAAGTCGTTTTTACGATTATGAAGTGGTGCTAGGAGATGTACGGCGCCTCAATGACATGGGCTCGTTTGATCATGTCACTTTCAAAATTGATGAACAGGCTGATGGCGTCGATGTAACCTACATCGTTAACGAACGCCCGATGATCACACGCGTTGTTTACCATGGCAATCGGGCCATGGGCGAGCGAGAGGTTTCTGGTCGCTGCGGCATTTCCAAGGGTGACCCACTGAGTGAGTTCTCGATTGAATCCGCGCGACGCCGACTGGTCGACTATTACCAAAGTGAAGGCTTCAATCAGGTTTCCATTACCACGGTCATCGGAATCGAAGGTGATCCTGGTGCGGTGGTTTATCGAATCAATGAGGGCCCCAAAGAACGAATCGCAAGCATTCACATTCATGGCTCAACCATCGTCAGTGAGGCCCGGCTAAAAAAGATCATCAATAGTCGTGGCCCCATGGCAGGAATCCTGACTTACATCGGTAACGCGGTCGACATGCGAAAAATCGACCAGGACGTTGATGTCCTTGCGACCTATTACCATAATCTCGGATTTTTGACCGCAACCGTCGGGCGACAAATTGAATACGACGACAGTGGAAAATGGTTGACCCTCAACTTTGTGGTCAATGAAGGCCCCCGATTCAAAGTCAATGATGTTCAAATCATTGGAAATCAATTCATCACGGAAGAATCGTTGCGACAACGCATGAACCTGAAACCAGGCGACATGTTCGACGGCACTTTGATGCGACGCGATATCGGCGAACTGGTCTATGGCTATGGAGAGCTCGGTTACATCTACGCGGATGTTGAACCCAAAACCGTCATGCGAGACGAGTCGAATGTGGTCGATCTTGTTTACGAGATCACCGAGGGCGATCGTTGGAAAGTCGGTGAGATCTTGGTCAACATCGAAGGAGAGCCTGACCTCATGAAGGAAACGACCATGCTGAATCTCGTTGATCTGCGAGAAGGTGATTGGATCGACCGACGAACACTTGAGTTGAATCGCAGACGACTGGAACGAAGCCAGTTGCTGGAAGTCAATCCACAGATCGCTGACCCACCCGACATTAAGGTCGTGCCACGAGGGGAGAGATTTGATGACTTCTAAAACCACTCCCCCACGCCGCGGTTGCGGCCTTGAACACACAGTCACTGTTACCTTTCAAACTTCAGATGAAGCTGACCGCATGAAGGATACGAATAGCACACCCCGACGCCATTGCGCCAAAGGTTTGGCAATGCTGGGATTGCTGGTGTGCGTGACAGGATGCGTGAGCCCCCTGACGAAACAGCCATGGTTCACACCGGCCTCCCCAGTTTCAACAGAAGCTCCAACTGGAACTCAAGCAGGAACTCAAGCAGGAACACTGTCGAATGGATCGTTCACGGTATCTCCTGTAACTGGCGAAACTCTTTCACCGCCGGCTGATCCCGGTGAAGTCAACTTCAATCTTTCGGACCTCAACCTCGGCAACAATGTAGCTTCAGGCACGCCGACAGGGGTAAGCCAGAGCTACAACCAACCTGCAGCTCAAAACCAGACAGGTGCTCATGCGTCAGGATACGTCGGTGATTTGGCAACCACGCCCGGCATGAACGCTGCAGCCTCGCAGCCAGGCACTCAAGCGCCCTACGTTGCACGGCAATTCCCCACCGATCCGCCTCCCAACTACTCGCCGCCAACCGTTGCCCCACCATCCTTGGCAACTGCTCCCCCCATGACGGGCAATGCCCCCCCGCCCAACTACCAACCACCCCCAGCATCGCCCGGATACCTTCCGCCCCCCGCATCGCCCGGCTTTGGGTCTGGTCTGCCTCCAACAACCACAACTCCGCTCGGTCCTCCGATTTACGGAACAGCAGACGGTGCTCCGATGCTTGGGAACACTGGTATCGCTGAGCCGTATGCCCCCATCACACCGAACATGGGTTACCAACCCGGCCCAACCGTGCGTGAAGCTGATTTAATCATCAATGGATTTCCGGCACGTACTGGTCGAATCATGCTTGGTGGTGCTGTCAACAGTGACGCCGGAATCACCGGGCAACTGACCATCGATGAGCGAAACTTTGACATATGTCGTTGGCCGCGTTCGTTTCAGGACCTGTTTAGTGGTACTGCTTTCCGCGGTGCGGGGCAAACCTTCCGCCTTGAGGCTGCACCAGGCACCAACTTCAAACGCTACACCATGCAGTTCGCTGACCCCAACCTGTTCGGTTACAAGCCGATCAGCATGTCGATCAGTGGCTTTCTTTACGATCGCCGCTTTAACGATTGGGACGAAGAACGACTCGGCAGCCGCCTCTCATTTGGATACCGAATCACACCCGACCTTTCGATTTCAGCGGGCATCACTGGACAACGTGTTGACATGGGTGGATACGATCCCAACAACACGATCAGTCAACTGCGAGACCAACCGACAGGTGTTTATGGAAAAACATCACTGTTCACCGGCGAACTTGCATTGGTTCACGACACCAGGGACAGTCCCATCCAAGCTTCTCGAGGCCACTTTTTTGAAGCCAACTTTGAGCAGGCGTTTGGCGATTTCTCTTACTCTCGATTTGAACTTGAGTTTCGACGTTACTGGCTTGTCGCGGAACGCGCCGACGGTTCTGGCAAACAGACGTTTTCGTTTTCAACGCGAGCTGGCTACAGTGGGAAAAATACCCCGATTTACGAGAACTTCTTCGCTGGTGGTTATGCCACCATCCGAGGTTTCGAGTTCCGCGGAGCTAGTCCGGTAGAAAACTTGCCAGGGCAAGGCGACATTGAAGTGGGAGGCCGCTTCCAATGGCTCAACACGTTGGAATACATCTTTCCGATCACAGCCGACGATGCCTTCCGAGGCGTAGGCTTTGTTGACTTTGGTACGGTTGAACCAACCTCCACCCTGAGCTCAAAATCCTATCGCTGCGCACCCGGCCTCGGATTGCGAGTTGCCTTGCCAATGCTTGGTCCCGCTCCACTAGCCTTCGACTTTGCTTACCCAGTCGCGAAGGCTGATACCGACCAAGTTCAGGTATTCAGTTTTTACATGAGCATGGTTCGTTAGAACGATGCTCCGCTAAAAAGAAAGTTCGTTTCAGAATGATCTGTTCAGACCAGAGTACGTGGTGGTCTCGGACGTGGTGCTGGCCAAAGAGCAACCTTCTGGCTCTCACTTCACTGAAAATTGCGGCAGGGAACGAGCATACAGGTAACGGAAGCATTGGGGGATCCGGCCGCCTGGGAAGGGCTGCTGGACCGAGTCGAGGTGCTTGAGTCATTACCCGTGCAACTGCAGCACCAAAGTCTCAATCCTTGACGGCAGCGTGAATTCCATGGTTTGCAAGATAAAACTTACGTCTCGACGCCTCTGGAATAGGCTTTGGGGGATTGTTTGCCGCGGCGGATGCTGAAAAACCCATCATAATTTGAAGTCGTCTCAACGCTATCACTCGCACGAATCAGTGTCTTCCACAGGACCCGAACACATCCCGAAAAATCGGTCATGATAGTGGATTTACGGTACAAAAATGGGCCGAAAGATTCCTCCCTTGCGAGAGAACGGATCGTCTAGTAAATTCCACGCTTCATGGAGAGGGCTCAGCTGTCGCCGAGCTCTCGAAAATCACTTTCCCCTGTAGCTCAGTTGGTAGAGCAGGTGGCTGTTAACCACCTTGTCACAGGTTCGAGTCCTGTCGGGGGAGCTTTTGGTCTCAATCCGAACCAAATCAGATCAACAGCTGGCCATCAATTTCCATATTGCGGTCCAAACCTCTGTTTATCCTTGGATTACGTCGTGTGGCTGCGATCGATTTCTGATGACTGCCGCCAACCACGATCATGGCTGAGAATATTTATTGATCGACCGGTCCGCAGTCGCACTCATTCGCAATAGCTTAGCTCCGCATTGCGTGCAGCTTCGATCACCATTTCGCCTGTCGTCGAAAACGCCGACTCCGGAAGTCGAGTTGACGGTGCAGTGACGGTGATGGCACCAACCGGAATTCCATTCCGATCGCACACAGCCGCCGCCACACAGTGAACGCCTTCCATCCCTTCAGCACAATCGATGGCGTACCCGACGTCAACGATCTGCTGAAGCTCCTTTAGAAATGCACGGCGACCGGTGATGGTCGTTGGCGTGAAGCATTTGAAAGTGATGCGTTCAGTCAGCTCTTCCCGTTCATCTTCCGGCAGTCCGGCGATCATCGCCTTTCCCGGTGCGCAGCTGTAGGCCGGGCAGCGAGCGCCCAGCTCCGCCGAGTACTTGAAGGGATGCGTTGAGACCAGCTGTTCCAAAACGACGTTCTCGGTTTCCACCAGACAACAGAGCTGAGTCGTTTCCCCTGTTTGTTTGCGCAGGCCTCGCATCGCCGGCAGGGCCGCTTCGACCAGACCACGCTGTTGGCCCTGGGGCTGCCCCAGCAGCAACAGCTTGTTGGTCAGCGAGAATCTCTTCGAGACAGGATCGCGCGTCAGGTAGCCCAATTCCGTCAGTTCCTGGGTGATGCGAAACACCGAGGCAGAAGGATACCCGAGACGCTCAGTAAATTCAGAACTCGTCGCGCTGCGTGCACCGGCGGCCAGGTACTCCAGCACCGCCATGCCTCGCTGCAGGTTGGGAACGGTCGACTTAGTTTTGGTTACCATCGACTCGGCTTCTCCATACTTGAAAAGGGTTTCACATATGAATAACATACCGAGTGTCTTCCGTCTAGCGTTAGCCGAACTGATTCGGCCGAGGCCCGACAAAGCTGGATGCGACCGAAGTCTCTGTCACTATGATCGGTGCTAAGGCGAAACTCGTGTCGTTTGAAGCCCACGAACTAAATTCGATTTGGGAGCAACGGGAGTAAGCATTTGCCAGGAAGATGGGGGCAGGAAATCTCCCTGCCAAGAATAAACACGATGACTATCCACTGGATCAACATCGGCACTCATTGCTTAACGTTTAAGACGGTAACGGCATCATGAAATCAGCATCGCATTTTGGCAAGAAGATGGTGGCAAAAAATTGTCTGTCCGTAATCTTCCTGCCCCCATTTTCCTGCCATCTATTCGCGTT
>Ga0315315_10004428_pt1 | contig 12945 bp, 15 predicted proteins | sample M140m3416metaG_FD_203699 | JGI IMG/M metagenome (GOLD analysis project Ga0315315, IMG submission 203699) | Ammonia-oxidizing marine archaeal communities from Monterey Bay, California, United States - M1 40m 3416 | ecosystem: Environmental > Aquatic > Marine > Intertidal zone | place: USA...
TGGGATACTTCAAGCTTAATTAAAAGATTTAGAAAATAAGTGTCACAAGAAGTTGTTAGATACTACGAAGATTTCAGCGAGATTGAAAAAAAAATTTGGGATCTATTAACTAATGCTGTAACTGATCGATCTTCCGAGTTTAGAACGCCAGTATTTATTTGTGGTAATGATAAAGATTTAGATGGCAGAGTAGTAGTACTAAGAAAAGCTAATCAGAAAGATAACTTCATTCAATATCATAGCGATATCAGATCATCAAAAATAGAAAAAATTAAAAAAAATCCAAACTGTTCAATCTTGTTTTACGGCAAACAAGAGAAGATTCAGCTCAGATTAAAAACAGAGTGTAAAGTTCACTTTAACGATGATGTTACAAAAGAATCTTGGGATAAAACAGGTCATATAAGTAGAAAATGTTATCTTGTTACTCATGGACCAGGGACTGAGTCAGATAAACCAACATCAGGTCTAGACAATAAATTTGATAACTTTGACTACACAAAAGAAGAAAGTGAAGCTGGTTATAAAAACTTTTGTGTTATTAGATGTAAAGTTAAAAGTATAGAATGGTTATACTTAGCTGCAAAAGGGCACCGTAGAGCTTTATTTGATTTAGAAAATAATAAAAAAAATTGGTTAATACCTTAATTTATTCTGTGTAGCCTTTTAGGGATTTAGCATCTTTTTTATTTACAAGAACTGATTTTACATCATCCCAGAATTGTTTAGCGCCATACTCTTCATATCCTTGTAGTGTCCCTTTATCTATACAATTTTTACCAAACCATTTTTTCTGATCCTGTTTGTAACCTTGTTTCTCCCCATTCCATTCTTTAGTACCATCTCTTCTTTTAATAATTTGATGAAGGTTAGATGTGTAATTTAATGAACATGTTGGAAGGGCATGCATACTTTCAACATCATATTTTGATGGTGGATACATTCTACTTTCAAAATGATGTCCTCCTGAATAATTCAAAAGATATAAATTTGGGTTTTTAGATGAGTCTTTTAGATTCTTGCATACCCATGGAGGAGTAGACTCATCTTGTTGACCGTTAATTGCATACATTTGAATCTTATTACTATACTTAACTTCAGATACGTCAGGACAAGCAGCATTAATCATAAATCCCTTAGTAATCAAATTCATTGAAGGATATTTATTTCGCAAATCTTGCCACCCTGCTTTGAAGATAGCTAATGATCCTGTTGAAGAGCCAATCAAAATAACCTCTTTAGGTTTACCAAATTGTTTAGATACTTCATCTATCGTCGCTAAAGCGTCATATAAAATCATTGAACTTGTATATGAACCTGTAAATTTTTTTTGATACCTAGGTTCTGCGCCATAAACTATTGCGGTTGCATAACCATGTTTACTTACTTGCTTTTCGTAATAAAGCTCGTCATCCATATTTGGAGTGCTTGATGGAACTACAATTATTAATCCGTTAGAAATGGACTCAAGGTTTCTTAGTTCCACTCTTACCTTTTGGTTTTTGCCCTCATTATTTACTAAATTAATATCGTCATTAGTATTTTTTGATACAATTGTAATTTCTGTTATTTTTCTATCGTCTTTAGAGACGACTTTCTTTGGAACATCGCCGATTCTTTTTAAATTAAGAATACAAGGAGTGTATTCGCTGTCACCTGAATGTTTTCGTTTTGATTTAAGATTTCCATATTTTTTATCACCATAATACTTGGACTTTCCTCCTATTTTCTTTTTAAATTGGTAAACAGAATATTTTTTTTCATCATTATTTAAATTTCCCTTTACTACTGTTGGATTTCCTTTTCTTGTGCCTTTAATATAAATATTTCCTTTTTCATCTACTTTTGATTTATTTTCATCAATAGTCCATCTACCAGCTCCACCTTTATCATTTGTTACAATTCCATCTCTAATAATAAATTGACTTCCATCATAGGCATTACTATTTTTTGAGCCTCTACAGTAATCAGAATAAGTATAAGCACCATCGTATTTAGAAGAAGGTTTACCTACTGCTAATGCAGTACTTGTAAATAAAATTAGAATAAAGAGACTATTTTTTATACTTTTTAAAATTTTCAACATAATCTCTGGCATTCTCTTTAATGTGCTCTATTTCTTCATCGGTTACTTGTCTTACAACTTTACCAGGACTACCAAGAACTAAAGATCTCTCAGGAATAACTTTATTTTCTGTAACCAGGGCGTTAGCACCAATGATGCAATTTTTTCCAATTTTAGTTTTGTTTAATATTGTTGAACCTATTCCTATTAAACAATCATCAGCAATTTCACATCCATGAAGCATAACCATGTGCCCTACTGTTACTCCATTACCAACAATTGTTGGGCAACCGGGATCAGTATGAATAACACTTCCATCTTGAATATTTGAATTTTCCCCAATGATAATTGGCTCAAGATCTCCTCTCAAAGTTGTATTAAACCAAATGTTAGAATTTTTTTTAAGTTCTACTCTTCCTATAATGACAGCATTCGATGCTACCCAGCTGTCTTGATCTATTTTCGGTGTATGTCCTTCAAAATCGTAAATCATAATATTGCTGTAATGTATTATTAAATTATTTATAATACATTATGGCTCTAACTAAAACCCCGGTTTGTGATTTTGGAAAAAAAGCTGAGGATTTCAAATTAAAATCAATCAGCAATAAAGTAATCACTTTAAGCGATGTCAGGGGTAAAAATGCTACCTTGATAATGTTTATTTGTAATCATTGTCCCTACGTAAAAGCGATTATTAAAGATTTAGCTAAAGATTGTAATGAATTAAAAAAAGAAGGAATTAATTCTGTAGCCATTATGTCTAATGATACGAAAAATTATCCAGATGACTCTTTTGATAATATGATAAAATTTGCAGAGAAAAACAATTTTGGTGAAATAAATTATCTTTTTGATGAAACTCAAGAAATTGCAGAAAAATATGGAGCTGTTTGCACTCCTGATTTTTTTGGTTACAATAAAGACTTAAAACTTCAATACAGAGGAAGATTTAGAGAATTAAAAGATTTAAAACCAGTTAATAGCGGTGATAGTGATTTAAAAGTAGCTATGAAAATGGTTGCTCAAACTCAGAAAGGTCCTGATGAACAAATTCCAAGTATGGGCTGTAATATAAAGTGGTTTAATTAATGTTTTTAATTTCAACACGAAATTTTCCTCCTGAGCTAGGTGGAATGCAAAACCTAATGGAGGGACTGTCCAATGCATTACTAAATCATGGTCCTGTAAAAGTTTTTGCAGAGGCTCATAACGATTCTGAAGAATATGATCAAACTTCAAATCTTAATATAGAAAGAGTTTCCGGTTTAAAGATTTTTCGTAAATATAGAAAGGCTAACCTTGTCAAAGAATTTTTATCATTAAATGAAATTAGAGCATGTTTTTTTGACCATTGGAAAAGTATTGAAAATATAGAAAAAAATAATTTAGAAAAAACTAAATCTTTTTGTTTAATTCACTCAAAGGAAATTAATCACCCTGTAGGATCATCTCTTAATAAAAGAGTCTTAAATGCTCTTGCTAAGGCAGATCATGTGATTGCTAACTCAAAATTTACAAAAGAGTTTGCTATGAAGTTGGGTGTTAAAAATGTCACTGTAATCAATCCAGGTTGTAATTACCCTATTCCTATAAATGAGGAAGCAAAGGAATTTGCAAAAAAAATATATGGAAATACTTCACCAAAGTTAATTACTATTTCAAGATTAGATGGAAGAAAAAGTCATCAAAACGTCATGATGACTGTGAAAAATCTTTTACCTAAATTTCCAAGTTTAAAATATATTTCAATAGGAGATGGTGATGAAAGAAAAAATCTTTTAAAACTTAGAAAAGAACTTGGCTTAGAGAGTAATGTTGAGTTAATCTTTAAATCTACAGAACAAGAAAAAGTAGCTCTTCTAGAACAATCAGATGTTTTTGTAATGCCCTCAGTAATTTATAAAAAATCAGTTGAAGGTTTTGGTATTACATATATTGAAGCTGCATCCTACGGGAAACCATCAATTGGTGGAATTTATGGTGGTGAGGGAGATGCAATTAAAAGTGGGCAAACTGGTTATCTATGTAATGGAAATGATTTAAATGCAATTTACGATACTTTTTTAAAAACTCTAGCTAACGATCACTATTTAGAGTTAGGAGCTAATGCTTTAGAATTTTCAAAAGATTTTAGTTGGGAAAAAATAGTAAAAAAATATATTAGCCTAATTTAGCCTTCGCTTCCTTTAGAACGGTATTTACATCTAAATTGTTTAAATTTTCCACTGAGATAGCTTTAAAATTAAAGTTTTCAATACTCACTTTTTTTGCTGATGTATGGCTCCCGAATAAAACTAATCCCTTTTTATCTAGATGAGAAGCAATATGTGCTGGGCCTGTATCATTTGCGATAATAAGTTTTGCACTATTAATTAAAGATACTAAAGTTTTTAATGTTACATATTCATTATTCTCTAAAACAACTTTTGCATTTAATTCATTGGCTTCATTAATTTCATTGGGACCAGGTGCAAGAAGCACTGAATATTTATTTTTAAATTCTTGCTTTAATTTTTGAATTAGTTCTTTGTAGTAAGGCCATTTTTTATTTTTTAGTTTTGGAGAGCAGAATGGAAATAAAAGGATATATTCTCTATTTGTATATTTTTTAACTAAATGTGAAGTATTTTCAATTGCCCAGTTTAAATCAATATTTTTGGTAAATTCAGTTTCAATGCCGCTTTTTTTAAGTTGTATTTCCATTCTGTCTAGAACAGGATCGTTATCAAAATCACTTTTTCGCTGACCTGGTTCTAAAACTGTTTCAGTTGATGACCATTCAACATTTTTTATTATAAATCTTTTGTAAAATTTTGTCCGACTTGAGTTCTGCAAATCGAAAACTTTACTAAAATCATAATTTGATAAAGTTTTTTTTAAATTATTTAAATAAAATAAATTCCATCTAGGTAGTCTTTTGTCAATTAGCACTCCATCTAAATAAGGACACTCAGACATAAAAATTGAATATGGCTGAGTTGTAAGTAAAAAAACTTTTCTATTTGGATAAAAGTTTTTAATATCTTTAATAGCGCCATTAGCTTGTATTAAGTCACCTAGCGAACCATGTTTAATAATTAATATATTTGACATTATTAATTCCGAGTATATTTAAAGAGTGATATAGTCAAATATTAATATGAGCAATAAAATAGACAAAATATTGGCAGAAATTTCGGTTGGAGAATTGTTTGATAAAATCACAATTTTAGAAATAAAAAAATCTAAGATATCTAATAAAGAAAAGTTAAATGATATTGAAAAAGAACTTTTGTCTTTAAAAGAAACAGTTAAAAAATATATTCCAAATCAGTCCAGTATCTCAAAATATATAAATGATTTAAAAAATATTAATCTTAAACTATGGGATATTGAGGATGGAAAAAGAGCTGCAGAAAAAAACAAAGATTTTGGTGAAAAATTTATTGAGCTAGCAAGGAATGTTTACAAATTTAACGATGAAAGAGCTAAAGTTAAATTAGCAATTAACACTACACTTGGTTCTAATATTAAAGAAGTAAAATCTTACGAGTAATTAATCAAATTTTAAACTTGGAATTACAGATCTTAATTTTTTTGGAAGTTGCGGGTCTATTGAGACTGTCATAACACCTTCTGATTTTTTAAGTTCTTTCAATATATGTCCATCAGGAGAAACAATTATAGAGTGACCATATGTTTTCCTGCCATTATAGTGAGTTCCTCCTTGAGCTGGAGCAAATATGTAACAAAAATTTTCTATTGCTCTTGCTTTTAATAAAGAGTGCCAGTGTCTTTTACCGGTAGTTTCAGTAAAAGCTGATGGGATAGAGATGTAATCACATCCAGTCTTAGATAATTTTCTGTACATAGTCGGAAATCTTAAATCATAGCAAATAGATAAACCAAGTTTTCCCCAAGGCAGATTAAAAGATTTTATTTTTTTTCCTGCGGTAAAAGTTTTTGACTCTAAGTACTTTTCTCTTTTACTTAAAACAACATCATACATATGAATTTTATCGTAATATGTTCTTATCTTGCCAGTTTTATCTACAAGCACAGACCTGTTTACTAATTTGTTTTTTTTAATTTTTATAATTAGTGAACCAATTAAAATCCATTTTTTATATTTTTTTGCTAATTGTTTGATCCCAATAAGATATATGTCTTCGATCATTGGTTTACATATTTTTAATAATTGTTTTTTATTTAAAGAAAATAAAGACGAAACTTCTGGTGTTAAAATAAAGTCGGTTTTTTGTTTTACAGCTTTAATAATTAGCTTCTCTGTTTTTTTTAAATTGTGTAAAGTATTATTATTTGATTTTAATTGAATACAAGAAACTCGAAACATTACTTCATTATAGATGAAGCAAAATTCCAGTTACAGTCAAAACTTGGGATGTAAGCACCTGATAATTTAACATTTCCAAAGCTTTTAGACAAAACTTTACACCAATTGTCTACTTGTTTTGGTTTTTTATCATAACTTCCAACTTGTGCAGTAATTACTCCGCCCTTTTTAAGAATTCTTTTTAAACCTTTCATATTTTTTCTAGCGAGATCAATGCAATATTGATCATCATTTAAATCAACAAAAATTTTATCGTATTTAGAATCTTCTATTTCTTTTATACTTTTAAAAGCATCACCCCAAAAAGTTTTAATTTTATTGCTTTTTTTAACTTTAGAACAAACTTTTGGTAAATGGCGGTAACAAGCATCAACTATTTCAGGGTCAAGTTCAAACCAATCAATATAATTAGAATTGTTTTCTAAACAGGCTCTAGCAACACCTCCGTCACCTCCCCCGATAATAGCAACATTATTATTTTTTTTATTTAGATCATAACTAGATCTAAAAAAGTTTGAGCTATAAATTTTTTCATCTTTTTCTGCTACTTGAATTTCATGATCAATAAATAAAGCATTACCAAATTCTTCTAGATCCATTACTTCAACAAATTGGCCTACTTTAGAAGTAAACTTTTCTAAAACATCTTTAACAACATAAAATTTCTTTTGACCTGGTGTGCTATAAATATCATCGTATAACCCAATACTACTTCTATCAAATGCGTTAGTTACTACTCTTTTATGATCGATTTCATTGCGAAGAATTTTTAAAGCAACTTTAGGATTTACTTTTCCGCAAGTAAAAAAATCAAAACTAATTACATTCCTTTCTGGAAAAGTGTGAAAACTAAAATGACTTTCTGACAGGAGTGCTACTAATGTAAAACCTTGAGGTTCAAACTTATGAGTAGCTACATTTAATATTTCAACTTTTGCTGCCTTAGCAATTTTATAAATTACTTTTTCGTAAAATTCTGGTGAATAATCTTTTTTTACACCAAGAAAATCGATGGTAATGTGCTCACCAACCTTAATCATTAAAAACTATCCTCTCTTATAATTTTTAAATTTTCCTAAAACTATTTTCATTTCTTTTTTTGAAAGAATCTTAGGTATTCCAATTCTTAGGGCATTTATATATTGATGGCAAATATTTTCGATCTCCTGAGCTAGTTCAAAAGTTTTTTCTAAATTTTCTCCAAACGCAACTTGTCCGTGATTTGCAATTAAACATGCGGTTCTATTTTTTAGTGCTTTAATAATATTTCTTGAAAGATTTTTAGTTCCAAAAGTTGCATATTTACTACATTTAATATCTTCCCCTCCTGCTACTGCAACCATGTAGTGAAAAGCTGGAATACTTTTTTGATGGGTTGATATTGCTGTAGCACAAGTTGAATGAGCATGAACTATTGCTTTAGCTTCTTTTTTATTCACATAAATATCTTGATGGAACCTCCATTCTGATGAGGGTTTACCTTTTTTTTTGTCGTAAATACCTTTTAAAGATACAAAAATAATATCTTTAATTTTTAAAGAACCATACTTTCTTCCAGAAGGAGTTATATAAAATCCATCTATTCCTTTCTCTTTTGCCCTAGCAGAAATATTTCCAGATCTTAAAGCTGATAGATTAGTAATGTTAAGTTTTTTTGAATACTTTATTACTTCAGCTTTTAATCTGCTCATTTAAATAAACCTTTCAAACCTTTTTCAGATGCTTCGCAAACTCCTTTTTCAGTAATTAATCCTGTAACATATTTGGCAGGTGTTACATCAAACGCGAGGTTCATTGCTTTACTTTTTTCTGGATAAATTCTTATTTTTTTTATTTTATTATCTTCATCTACACCTTCAACGAATGATAATTCATCTGAATTTCTCTCTTCAATTGGAATTTGATTATGATCTTTAATATTCCAATCTATTGTTGAGCTTGGAAGCGCTACGTAAAAAGGTATGCTGTTATCTTTTGCTGCTAATGCTTTTAAATACGTTCCAATTTTATTACAAACATCACCATTAGATAAAGTTCTATCGGTTCCTACAATACACATGTCAACTTGACCTCTTTGCATTAAGATACCTCCAGCATTATCTGTTATTACAGTATTTGGTATACCTTCTTCATTAAGTTCATAAGAAGTTAAATTTGCACCTTGATTTCTAGGTCTTGTCTCATCGACCCAAACATGCACCTTAATTCCTTTTTGATGAGCATGATAAATTGGTGAAGTAGCTGTGCCCCACTCTATAGTGGCCAACCATCCCGCATTGCAATGAGTTAAAATATTTACTACATCTTTCTTTTTGTTAGAGATTTCTTCAATAATTTTTAAACCATTAAGTCCTATACTTTTACAAAAACCAACATCTTCTTCTACAACAGTTTTTGCTGTATCAAGAGCTATTTTAAGAATATCTTTATCATTAACTCCAGATAATTTATCCATCATTCTATCTACTGCCCATTTAAGATTAATTGCTGTTGGTCTTGAGGCTATTAAATCTTCACTAGATTTTTTTAAAAAAGATAAATCATTTTTTTCAATTATTGATAAAACTAAACCATATGCTGCAGTTGCTCCAATTAAAGGAGCTCCTCTTACTTCCATGGTTTTAATTGCATTGATTGCGTCTTTAACAGTTTTTAAATCTTTTATTATAAATTTATGAGGTAATTTTGTTTGATCAATTATCTTAACAACATTTTTTTCAAACCAAATAGTTCGGTAAGATTTATTTCCTATCTTCATTATTTATTATTTAGAACTCTTCCTGCTATATTTTTTAATTTTTTAATAGTTTTTTTTGTTCTTAGCTTTGGATCTGTAATAATTGCCACATCTAAACAATTATTTGCTGGATCTTTCTCAACAGAAAAATCTTTAAATGTTTTTATTACCTCTTTAATCATATTTTGTGCGTTAGATGCGTTTTTCATTAAAGTTTGAATAACCATACTCACATCAACTTCTTCATGATCTGGATGCCAACAATCATAATCGGTTACCATTGCAACTGTGCAGTATCTGATTTCTGCCTCTCTTGCTAATTTAGCCTCTGGCATATTCGTCATTCCTATTACATCAGCTCCCCATGCTCTATAAAGATTGGACTCTGCTAAAGTTGAAAATTGAGGTCCCTCCATAACTACATAAGTTCCATTTTTTTGATTTTTTATATTAAGTTTTTTTAAGGCTGCTTCACAGCAATTAGATAAACCAGGACTTGTAGGTTTAGCCATTGATACGTGAGCTATAATTTCTTCATCAAAAAAAGTTTTTGTTCTTGAAAAAGTTCTGTCTATAAATTGATCTACAATTACGAACTTTCCTGGCTCTAAATTTTCTTTTAACGATCCAACAGCAGAAACTGAAATTATATCCGTAATGCCCAATTGTTTCATTGCATCAATATTAGCTCTAAAATTAATATTGGTAGGGTTAATCTTATGTCCTCTAGAGTGTCTAGGTATGAAACAAATTTCTTCTTTCCCTAGTTTTGCAATCAAAATTTCATCGGAGGGTTTTCCCCATGGGGTGCTGATTTTCTTCCATTTAGTTTTTTCAAAACCTTCCATTTTGTAAAGGCCGCTACCACCAATTATCCCAAGTTTTCTTTTTTTCATCATTTTATTATTAAAGCTTTTTTGTTAAAACTTGAAGCTAAATATGGACTTAAAAAAATATATAAGATCTATTCCGAATTATCCTAAAAAAGGAATTTTATTTAGAGACATAACTACATTGATCAAAAATGCTGAAGCTTTCAAATTTACGAATGATAAAATAATTGAAATTTCTAAAGATTTTGAATTTGATAAAGTTGCTGCTATTGAGTCAAGAGGCTTTGTATTTGCAGCTACGCTTTCATACAAGCTTCAAAAGCCATTTATTCTTCTTAGAAAAAAAAATAAATTACCTGCAGAGACTCATTCAATAGAATTTGAATTAGAATACGGGAAAGCGACTATAGAAGTTCACAAAGACTCTATCTCAAAAGGAGAAAAAATTCTCATAATAGACGATTTAATTGCTACTGGAGGCACAGCTGATGCTGCTGCAAAACTTGTAGAAATTTCTAAAGGTACTGTTGCAGGCTTTATATTTGTAATAAATTTATTCGATTTACCTGGTAATGATCTTTTAAAGGATAAAGGTTATAAAACTCATAGCTTAATAGAGTTTCCTGGACACTAATTAATTGCTGATTAAATTTTTGATATAATCAGTTAATTTAATTTTTCCATAATGTCTAAAAATATTATTCGACAAATTTTTATTTGTTAAAGCAGATGCATATCTTTCACCAAGTCTCTTAGGTAAATATTTAATTTTAGTATTAAACATTTTTGCTACTTTTAAAATTGAGTATGATTGTTTGCTAGCTATACTGTAGTGACGACAAAGATTTTTTTTCCATGCCATGTAACATACCTCTACAGTATCATCTATATGTGTAAATCTTCTAGTCTGTGTTCCTGGTTTAACTACTGGTAAAGCTTTTTTCCTCTTATAGTGATCTTCAAAAATACCAATTACTGTTGACATTGTGCCTTTACAAATTTGGTGGGGTCCGTAAACATTATAAAAATAAATTACTTCATACTTAAAACCAAACCATTTTTTTAAATTTTCTAATAACTCTAAATTTTTTGCTTTTGAAAATGCATAAGGTGAAAGATTTTTATCATCTCCTTTATTACCTAATGAGGCAGATGTGGCTGAATAAATTAATTTAATTTTATTTTTTAAACAAAAATTGAAAACTGCATTTGAACCTACTGTATTAGAACTTAAACACTCATTCATTTTGAGAAAGCTTTGATAAATTCTTGCAAATTCTCCGAAATGAAAAATAGAATTTATTTCATTTGGTTTTTTAATTATTTTTTCGATATCAATTGTTTTTCCTTTAATATACCTAATTCTTTTATTTTTTATGTGATTTTTTTTTAAACCGGAAGAATAATCATCTAAACTTATAATATTATACTTTGTTTTTTTAATTAATAGGTTTATTAGATTAGTCCCTACAAAGCCGGCACCTCCAGTAATAAGAATTTTTTTTGGCATACGTTTAATTATATAATTTATTATTTATTTTCAATAGAATGTTTTAAGTTAGTTCTAAACCAAGATTTTTTTCCAATTGCAGCGTTAAGCACTCCACTCATTCTAGCGCAGTAAATATTTTTTTTGACTTTTTTTTGTAAAATTAAAAAAAATAAATATTTAATTACCGCTGAAAAAAACTTGAAAATAGTTTTTTTATAGGCTTCAAAAACTCCATAATGTTTTTTATGGAAGTAAAATGTTGACCACATTAAGTGCCAATTACGATTAATTTCAATTAAATCTTTCTCAATTAAATCTGTAGAACGATTACCATGATGTTTTAGTTTTGCATCTTCAATTAAATAAATTTTATATTTTTTTTTAAAACTCCTTAAATACAGGTCATTTTCTTCGTAATATAAAAATATTTTTTCATCAAAAAAACCAATCTCATTCATAGCTTTCATATTAAAAAATAAAGCACATCCAGTTATAAAATTCATACTATGAACTTTTTCATAAATACTTTGTTGAGCATAATCTTTTTTTTTATAATTCAGTCCTTCAATAGCTGGGCCTAAAATAGAAAAATCGTTTAATTTTTTTGCATAAGAATATAATATTTCTAGTGTTGTTATATTTAATTCAACATCTACATCTAAATATAAAACATATTTTGATTTTGCGTGTCTTAAGCCAACATTTGCTCCTCCACCGTTACCTGTGTTTGATTCTGGAACTATAACACTCACATTTTGATACTTTTTTTCTAAAATTTTTTTCAATTCAATATCTTTTGAATTTTCAATAACTATAATTGGAATATCGCTTGGTATTTGGCTAATAGGTTTTTCAATAATGTTTTTGGAGAAAAACGAAACAAAAACTATTGTTAAATCTTTATTTAGACTCATTTAATGAATATTTTAACTTAATTAATTTATAAACTAAATGATTAGTATACATTTGTATTCAAATTATCGCTATGATAGATAAATTTTATGTCTTTTAAAGAAATTCCATTAATGAAATTGAGTGAAGGTACGGTTTTATTTCATCCTTACGTATCTAAAAATTCATTTAGAAATGTTAAAAAGGTGCTCTCAGGAAGATGGATTGGTCAAGGACCGTTGGTTGATAAGTTTGAATTAAGATTTAAGTCAATGTTTGCAAAAAAAAATTATTGTCTTGCAACTGGATCAGGAACTGACGCGCTTCATCTTTCATATATCTTAGCTGGATTAAAAAAGGGTGATGAGGTTATTGCACCTTTATTTACCTGCACTGCAACAAACATACCTTTTTTATATATGGGTATAAAAATTAAATTTGCGGATATTGATCCTGACACGATGAATATAAGTATAAAAAGTGTTAAAAAACTAATTTCCAAAAAAACTAAAGCAATAATTTGTATGCATTATGGTGGTCTGCCATGTGATCTCGATGAATTACAAAAGTTATCCAATAAATACAAAATCC
>Ga0315315_10004429_pt1 | contig 12945 bp, 8 predicted proteins | sample M140m3416metaG_FD_203699 | JGI IMG/M metagenome (GOLD analysis project Ga0315315, IMG submission 203699) | Ammonia-oxidizing marine archaeal communities from Monterey Bay, California, United States - M1 40m 3416 | ecosystem: Environmental > Aquatic > Marine > Intertidal zone | place: USA...
TAATAGGAGGATGGTGGATTGATTACCAAACAGTTGGTGGCTTAGGACAAGATTATTCTTTCTATCCCATCAATCAGGCTATTGCTAATCCCTATGCTTTTGAAGCTGTATTAAAAAACAATGGAGCTTCAACTCAGAGTGCAACTCTGAATGTTGATGTTAAGAATGCAGCAGGTGTTAATGTTTTTTCTACTACATCCAATAGCTTGATACTAGCGCCAGCAGATCAAGATACAGTGGCAGGGATAACCGCATTTACACCTATTTCTACAGGCTTATATAATATAGAAATGTGGGGTGTTGCTGATTCTGCAGATAATGGGACTGTATATACATATACTGATACTGCAAATAAGATGACAACAGTAACAGATTATATATATGGCAAAGATAATGGCACAACTAGTGGATATTGGAGGTTAAATAGAGTTTCTCCTGTTCCAGGAGGTCTTGAAGTGTCTTCAAGCTATGATATTTATGTTGATACCGATTTGTATTCTGTTGATGTACATATCTCTGATTGGTCAATTCCTGGAGCAGAAATATATGTTGCTTTGTATGAGGAAGATCTTGCTGGAGGGGATCCTATTCCTTTAGCTCAGTCAGATAATTATGCAATTACATCTGCAGACCGCGGTGCTTGGGTTAACATCCCTTTTTTAACTCCCCAATCATTAACTGCCGCTACAAAGATGTATAGAATTGCAGTTGGCTCAAATATCCACCCAACAGACACTGTTGGTGTTGATGTGAGCAGTGCAGGAGGATATTATTCTTCAGACGGTTTGTTTGATAAAGATGCGATACTTACTAACTCAACTTCTGGGCCAAGATGGTATACGATTAGTCAAATTCCAATGTTAAGAATGAATTTTGAGCCTGTTAATGTTTCTGTTAATGGTTATAAAGAATCAATTTTTAATGTGTATCCTAATCCAACAAATGGAGTTTTTTCTATTGATTTGGAAGTTATCGGTTCGTATGATGTTAATGTATATAATGTTCTTGGTGCAAAAATTCTTTCTAAAGCTGTTCATATTCTTAATAATCAGATTGATCTTTCAGATTTTAATAAAGGGATTTATACCATTGAATTAAATGATGGAGATGTTGTTTATACTGAGAAGGTTGTAGTTGAATAATTTGCAGACTTTTTTCAGTAATTTTAAAATCCCTTTTTTTGGGCTTTTTTTAATACCTTTACAGACTTAAATTTTTAAAAAAAAAACATAAAGATGAAAAAACAATACATTTTAATACTTTCGTTATTTATTTCCGCTAGTATTTCAGCGCAGTCTATATCACAAAAAATTAGCAGTATGGATTACGCTAAGAGTTCTAATAATTCAGTGATTATGGATGCTGAAGTGATGGCAGAATCTAGTAGTATAAGCTTGACCCCTTCTTTGAATGTTATTTGGGAGAGTGATTTTTCTGATGCCACTCAATGGACTTTAGATAACAGCGGTCAAAACCCGCCAATTTATGGATGGTCTATTGATCCAACTTCAGATGGTTGGTTTACAGCAAATGGTATAAATTCAACTTCCGGAGGCAACTATGCGGAGCTTTCTAATGGAGATCCAACTGCAGGAACACAAGCTCTAAATGTAACTTATACAATGACAACAGCACAGCCAATTAACATTTTTGATTCTATTGGTTCTGGTAATGCAACACTTACTTTTGAAGAATTTGGGGCAAGATTTAATGATTTGCAAGAGGTGCAAGTTAGTATAGATGGAACTAATTTTATTACAGTTGGAGATAATTTGGCATATAGTGTGTTAACTGCTAGTGGTGGCTCTGCTTATGCGAATCCAGTTTTTAGAGAAATTAACATTGCTCCTTATATAGGAGCTTCTCCAACAACCGTATGGCTAAGGTTTAGCTGGACAACAAATTATCCTAATTCGGCAACTAATCCAAATGTATGGGTTGCATATGGTTGGTATATTGATGATGTCAAAGTAGTGCAATCTCCTGCAAATAAAATTGTCATGACAGATGAAGTGATTGGAGGTTGGTGGATTGATTATTTAAATGTAGGTGGGTTAGGGCAAGATTATACTTTTTATCCAATCTCACAAGCAACTGCTAACCCCTATGTTTTTGAAGCAGTTATAAGTAATGAAGGCACCGAACCACAAGAGGTTACTATGAATATTGATGTTAAGAATGCTGGTGGTGTTAATGTTTTTTCTACTACTTCTAATTCTGTAATGTTGACTTCTAATGAAAAAGACACTCTAGGTGGAAATGATTCTTTTGCTCCAACTTCTACAGGCTTATATACAGTTGATATGTCTTCAGTAGCTGATTCTGCGGGTTATGGAACAGTTATGAATTATAGTGATATGTATACAAAATCAACATTGGTAACAGATTATATTTATGGAAAGGATTTTAATACTCCTGAGGGAGATTGGAATTTAAATAGAGCCATGCCTAGTGCAGGAGGGTTTGAGATTTCTTCAACCTATGACATTTATGCTGATGTTGATTTGTATTCTGTTGATGCGCATATTTCTAGCTGGTCTGTGGTTGGAACTGAGATATATGCTGTTTTGTATGAAGATGATCCTGCAGGAGGAGACCCTATCCCGTTAGCTCAATCTGATAATTATGCAATTACAAGTTCGGATAGAGGGTCATGGGTAAGTATCCCATTTTTAACTCCACAAGCATTAATGTCAGCAACTAAAACGTATAGAATTGCCGTTGGAGCTAATATCCATCCAACCGATACAGCTGGGATTGATATGTCAAGCGGGGATGGGCCAACTAAGTATTCTGCTGATGGGTTGTTTGATAAGGATGGTATATTAAGTGGTAGTACTGGCGCAACCTGGTGGACTATTAATGAAATTCCTATGTTAAGAATGAATTTTGAGCCGGTTAGTGTAAATGTTATTAACATTAGTTCAAACATATTTAATGTGTATCCTAACCCAACAAATGGAGTGTTCACCATCTCAATATCTAATCATGATATATATGATTTAGAGATTAATAATATTTTAGGGCAGACTGTCTATAGTTCAACTATTTCTCAGTTGGAAACTATTATTGATTTGTCAAAATTTGATAAAGGGATTTATACTGTTGAATTAAAAAATGGACAATCATCATTTAACGAGACTGTGATTGTTGATTAATTTAGATTGACAAATATAAATAAAGCCCACTTTATGAAAGTGGGCTTTTTTATTTATTCTCTGTTTGAAACATTAAATTGTAAATCATAATTTAAGGACATTAATCTTGTTATTTTTGCAATATGAAATTACTCATTTTCATTTTTTTTCTTTTTATCTTGGATTTATATTTTTATCTAGGAACAGTATCAGTAGTTAATAAATTATACAGTAATGGATTTATTTATAAAATATTTTATTGGATTATTTCTTTGTCAATTTATTTAGGAATCATTTATATAGCAATTAATTACACTAAAAAGACTCCTTCAATTCGCTTTAATGATAATGTTATTTATTCAAGTTTGGTTTTTATTTTATTTATCTCCAAGTTTATAGGTTCAGTACCGTTGTTAATTGATGATATATTGCGTGGTTTTAGATATATGTTTAGCTTTTTTCCATTCTCCTCACATAATCAGGACCTTGGTCGTTTAGATTTTTTAAAAAAATTAGCAATCTTTTCCTCAGCTGCTTTAGCTTCTACTTTATTATTAGGAATGAAGTGGGGTAGATATAATTTTAAGAAAAAGTATCAGGATATTCTTATACATAATTGGCCTGAATCTTTGAATAATTATAAGATTATTCAGATATCAGACTTGCATTTAGGTAGTTTCAATGATATTTCAAAAATAGAAGATGCAGTAAATATTATTAATAAAGAAGATCCTGATATGGTTGTTTTTACAGGAGATTTGGTTAATAATTATTATCATGAAGCCTTGCCTTATGTTGAAGCCTTAAGTAAGATAAGAGCAAAGAATGGAAAATTTGCAGTTTTAGGCAATCATGATTATTGTGATTATGTAATGTTAGCAAGAGATTCCTTTGAGTGGAAAGATAACTTTAACAAGCTATTAGAGTTAGAGAAAAAAGCAGGTTTTGATTTGTTATTGAATGAATCAAGAGAGATTGTAGTAGATAATTATAAGTTTAATATAATTGGAGTGGAAAATTGGGGGAAAGGAAATTTTAACAAGGATGGTGATTTAGATAAAGCAATGAGTATAGTCGATCAAACTATTCCCTCTATATTACTTTCTCATGATCCATCTCACTGGAGAGAAGTGGTGTTAAAAAGTGATCACAGAATTGATTTGCAATTATCAGGACATACTCACGGCATGCAATTTGGAATTAAAATTCCTGGTTTCAAATGGAGTCCTGTACAGTATAGATATAAGGAATGGGCAGGGCTTTATAAGGAAAAGAAAAGCCAGATATATGTTAATACAGGTTTGGGGCACCTTGGCTATGCTGGCAGGGTGGGAATTATGCCAGAGATATCAATATTAAATATTCGAAAAGAGATTTAACTTGATTAAAGTATTTCAAAATATTGATCATGCCCGCATTATATGGAAGAAATTAAACAAGTCATTTTTTTTAGATATTGATTTTTTGCAGATTTATTATGATACTCATCGTCAGTTAAAACATTTATTTATTCTAGACTCTAACATGAGCATATATGCTCATATTTTCCCGCTGAGTTTTAATAGGATGCAGAGTTATATAAAGAATAATTTCTTAGCTCGTTTCTTTCTGATGTTTCTTCATTTTGATATTTTATATCTTACTAATTCGTTCATTACTAATATTCCTTCATTTTCAAGCACTAGTCTTATTAATCTTGATCGACTGATTCATGCTATTAAGGATAATTACTCTATTATCGTGATACCTGATTTCTTGTTTAAAAAGATGAAGACTCAGGATATTGATTATGTTAAGGTAGAGGTAGAAGAGGAAATGATCCTAGGTATAAGAGGTGGATGGCATGTTTTAGATGATTATGTCTTCAGCCTTAGAAAGAAATACAGAAATAAGATAAAGAAAATTTTAAAAGATACTAGTTCCGTAGATGTTAGAGTATTAGGTTCTGCTGATTTGGAATTTTATGATTTAGAGTTAAGAAGGTTGTTTCTTCAAGTTGTCCAATCATCTAATTTTAATGGTCCGGAGTTTAATACAAGCTCGTTTTCATTGTTTGTAAATAAAGGTTTTATGAAGGTCTCTGGTTATTTTATAAATGAAAGATTAGTTGCATTTTCATCTGAAATTGAAGCAGGAGATAAGTTGTATTCTTATTTTGTAGGTTTTGATAGGAAGGTAAATAATTCATTACCTATATACGGAAGAATATTAATTGAGAATATAAAAAGTGCAATTAATTCTAAAAAAGATTATTTAATACTTGGACGAACTGCAAATGAGTATAAAAGTAATTTTGGGGCGACCCCAGTTAAGTCATTTATTTATTTAAAGATAAAGAATAGGGCTTTAAGATTTTTTCTTGCTCCTATTTATAGTCGTTTAAGTATTAGAAAATGGCAGCAGAGAAATCCTTTTAAGAGATAGATTATTAAAAAACCTACTTATATAAGTAGGTTTTTTAATTTCAAGTGGTGCTACCAAGATTCGAACTAGGGACACATGGATTTTCAGTCCATTGCTCTACCAACTGAGCTATAGCACCAACTTACTTGGTCTGCAAATTTAATTTTTTTTTTTATTTAAGTGAATATTTTATGTAAATCATCATATGGGCATGTAATTTTATATTTTTGAAAAAAAATATCCTTTGAAACTCATAATTGATATAGGTAATACTAACACTAAACTAGCTCTCTTTAAATATAAGGAGTTGGTTGCGACATTAACTCTTGATAATATTGAGCTTATTAAGGTTCAGAGATTTGTTGATAATAATCATATTTCTAATACCATTATATCATCTGTTAGAAGTATTGACTCAGAAATATTAAAAGTTGTTAATTACTATAAGGCATTAGTACTTTGTGAGGATGTTAAGGTTCCTATAAAGAATTATTATAAAACTCCAAGCACATTAGGAAACGATAGATTGGCTGCAGTTGTTGGAGCATACTTTGTATACTCTAAGAAAGAAGTTTTAGTATTTGATTCTGGAACTTGTTTGACAGTCGATTTCTTAAACTCAAAGGGAGAGTATATTGGAGGTAGAATTTCTCTAGGAATTGAAATGCGTTATCAAGCGTTACATACTTTAACAGAGAAGTTACCGTTAATTAAACAACAAATAATTTCCCCTATGATTGGTTGTGATACTAACTCCTCAATTATTTCTGGTGTTCAACAAGGTATTTTGAGTGAAGTTAAATCAATAATTTCAGATTACAAGCTGCAATATCCTGATATTATTGCTGTAATTACTGGAGGAGACTGTTTTTTCTTTGAAAAGGAATTAAAAAGTAGCATATTTGCAAATCCAAATTTAGTCTTGATTGGTTTAAATGAGATATTAGATTTTAATGAATAAAGTATTAGCTATAGTATTTTTTTGTGTTATTTCTCTATTAGAGATTAGTGCTCAGATTGCCACAAATTCTCCTTATTCTCGTTTTGGTATTGGAGAACTTCAGCATAATGTTTTTGCAGAGTTTAATTCTTTAGGAGGAGCTTCTACAGCATTTGGGCTTTCAAATACAGTGAACCCTAATAACCCTGCCACATATACATTTTTTGGGGCTAATTCTTTTTTGCTGTCAACCGGAGGTTGGAATCAGACTACAAAAATGGAAAGTTTGATGGATAATCAGACAGTGAATAATAATGGGTTCAGTCATTTAGTTTTAGGTTTTCCTCTAACAAAAAAATCTGGAGCAAGTTTTGGTCTGATTCCTTTCAGTAGTACGGGTTATGATATTATGACTCATGATGAGCAGAATAATATTGATATGTATTATTATGGAGATGGCGGCCTTAGTAAAGTTTATTTTGGAGCTGGTTATGAGTTTTTTGAGGGTTTGTCTTTAGGTGTAAATGCATCTTATTTGTTTGGGGGCCTTAATAGAAGGAAGCAGGTAGTTTATAATGAAGATTCATTCTTTAATAGTCGGTCAAATAGCAAGATAAATTTAAGAGGATATTACTATGAGCTGGGGGTTTTATATGAGAAGTCATTAAAGAAGGAAGATATATTACTATTTGGATTAAAAGTTAATAATAATTCCTCATTAAGTGCTAAAAGAACAGAATTAGTTGAATCTTTTGAGTTCTCAGGAGCACTAGAAATGCCAAAAGATACGTTCTTAAATTCTACTGAAAGGGGAGATCTTACTCTGCCAAAATATATTAGTATAGGAGTTTCTTATAATAAAGCTAAGAAGTGGCTTTTTATAGCTGATTATAGTATGCAAGATTGGTCTAGTTATAGTATGTTTGATGAGTCAGATAATTTAGTTAATAGTATGAAGATTTGCGGAGGGGTAGAATATACTCCTAAGTATAATTCAATAAATAAATACTATAAAAGGATAGATTATAGATTAGGAGCTTCTTATGGTCTGAGCCCTCTAGAATTTGGAAATGATCAGCTTAAGGAAATGAGCCTTACTTTTGGATTTGGTATGCCTGTTAAAAAGTCAAGAACAAAATATAATTTTTCATGTACTTTAGGGCAGAGAGGAACTACAGAAAATAATTTGATAAGAGAAAAATTTGTAAGATTAGGATTAAGCGTTGGTTATGATGGAATTTGGTTTGTAAAAAGAAAATATGATTAAAAATATGATTAAAAGGATAGGGTTTTTACTATTAATATCTTCATTAGCTATTAATGTAAATGGGCAAGAAGACGCTTCTTTAGATATAAAATGTAAGGAGAATCGTTCTGTATATTATCAGTATTATAAGAGTAAAGATTATGCATCAGCTTTAAATCCTTGGAGATACGCCTTCTTAAATTGTCCAAATTCTGCTGAGAATATTTTTAGGCACGGACCAAAGATTATTAAACAGAGAATGAGTGATGATAAGGAAAATATGTCTGCCTATATTGATACTTTATTAATGGTTTTTGACCAAAGGATAAAGTATTTTGGTAAAGAAGGTTATGTTTTAGGTCTTAAAGGTTATGAGTTGCTTCAAGCTGATAAAAATAGGAGTGAAGAGGCATTAAAATATCTTCAGCAGTCTTTAGAAATCGAGAAGAATAAATCATCTGTTAAGGCTGTCTATGGATACATGAGAGCAATGGTTAATTTGGAAAAATTAGGAATAAAAACAAAGGAAGATGTATTAGCAGCCTATGATTTTATTTCTGAGATTATTCAATTTAATATTGTTAATCAATCAAAAAGAACAAAAAACTTTATTAAGTATTCTGATATGGTTGAGGATTTATTTGCTCCTTATGCTAATTGTAATGATTTGATAGATTTGTTTTCCAAGAAGATTAGTTCTCAAGATGATGATATTATTCTTTTAAAAAGAATTACAACTTTATTGAATAAAAAAGAGTGTACTGGTTCTGACTTGTTCTTTAAAGCATCTATTAGGTTGTATGAGTTAGAACCATCTTCTTCTTCTGCTAATCAGATGTCTAAGATGAGTATCTCAAGAGGAAAAGCATCTGATGCTATAGCATTCGCAAAGGATGCTGTTGATTTAGAGCAAGATAAGCACATAAAAGCAAAATATTATCTCACATTAGCGGATGCTTATCGTTCTGCTGGATCTTACTCTTCTGCAAGAAATGCTGTTTATAATGCTTTAGAGTTAAGAGATGCTTGGGGAGAGGCATATATAAATTTAGGCAATATATATGTTGCAGGAGCTAAAAGTTGTGGTAGTGATTTTGATGCTCAGACAGTTTACTGGGTAGCAGTAGATGCTTTTAAGCGGGCATTATTAGACTCCGAAACTAAAGATAGGGCTGCTAAGAGTATTAATACATACTCCAAGTATTTTCCTACAAAGGAGAATTGTTTCTTTTATGGAATAGTAGAGGGAGGGGAGCATACTGTAGGGTGTTGGATACAGCAGACTACATCTGCTCGAACTAGCGACTAAAAAATCAGATATGCGCTTCTTTTTTATTTTTAGTATTATTTTGTACTCATGCTCTAATAGTCCTCAATTAGTAAAAGAGTTTATTGATTTAGAGTACCTTCCGATTGAAGAAATAAAGGAGGCAGAAATGCTACATACTCATAATGGATTTTTAAGAGTTAAGGTAATCGCGAATACTATAAAAAGATTTAAAGATGTACAACCTTCTTTAATTTTTTCTGATGGACTTGAGGTTATTTTTTATAATGACTCAGGCAAGGTGCAATCTTTCCTGACGGCCGAGAGCGCTAAAATTGATGAAACAAATAATATAATGATTGCCTCAGGAAATGTTGTTTTAACTTCTTCAGATAATAAGAAATTAGAAAGTGAGGAGCTAGTTTGGGATGAAGCGAAGAACAAAATTCATACCAATAAACATATTGTTGTTACAACTGGAAGAGAGATTATTGAAGGCAAGGGGTTTCAATCTAACCCTGACTTTTCCAAATATTCAATATCAAATATTCAAGGGGTGTTTAATTTTACTAGTGCAATCAAATAATCTTTATTATATTTACCAATGCTTCTCTTTACTGCCTTCATTTCATTATTGTGCTCAGCTTTTTTTTCAGGAGTTGAGATAGCTTTTATATCAGCGAATAGACTTCAGCTTGAGTTGTACAAGAGTAAGGGTAAATTCTTCTCTAAGATGATAGCCTTTTTTAGTAAGAATGAGTCAGATTTTATAACTACGATGCTTGTTGGTAATAATATTGCATTAGTATTTTATGGTATTGTTATGACTCAAATACTGACTCCAGAACTAGAGCCCCTCTTTAGTTCCAATTTTTTATTATTGTTAGTCCAAACAATTGTTGCAACATTTATTGTTTTAGTAACAGCAGAGTTCCTTCCGAAATCAATTTTCAGAAGATTTCCCAACCAAATGTTAAAGATTTTTTCAGTTCCTATTTTCTTAGTATTTGTTTTTTTAAGACCACTAGCAATTCTAATGCTAAAGATAGCAACATTCTTCCTAAGATATATTTTGAAAAAAGATATTAGTGTAGGGAGATATACTTTAGGAAAAACAGATTTAGATGAATTTCTAAGTAATGCTAGATCTACTGAAGGGACTGAGGATACTCGTGTTGAGGTAGAAATGCTTCAGAATGCTTTAGATTTATCAGAGAAGAGAGTTAAAGAATGTATGATTCCAAGAACTGAAATTATTGCAGTTGATATCTTATCTTCCATTGATGATGTGAAAAAAAAGTTTGTAGAGACTAAATTATCAAAGTTGTTGATTTTTAAAGGTAATATTGATAATATTATTGGTTATATTCATTCGTATGATTTATTCAAAGGGCCCAAGAATATTCGATCAGTATTGTTGCCATTGCCCTTCGTTCCAGAGACTATGAAAGCAATGGAGTTATTAAATCAGTTTATTGACAGTAATAGGGGTATTGCTGTAGTTGTTGATGAATTTGGCGGTACTTCAGGAATAATTACTATTGAAGATGTTACCGAAGAAATTGTTGGTGAAATTATAGACGAACATGATCTTGATGAAAATATCGAGGTTAAACAAATAGATGAATCAACATTTCTTTTATCTGGCAGGAGTTATGTTGAGGATGTTAATAAGAGGTATGGTTTGGAATTGCCTGAATCTGCAGAATATGAAACTATATCAGGATTATTGCTAAATTATCTTGAGGATATACCTGAAAAAGATGCCAAGATTGATCTTGAAGGATACCATTTTACCATTACAAAGGTTAATGAAACAACAATTCAAGAAGCTAAATTGGTTATTTAGTAGTTGATTTTACACTCATATTTTAATATCTAAGATAACAATTGTATATTCGCAGACTTTAATAAAATGCAAAAAAATGGCAACATTAGGAAATATTAGAAACAGATCAGGCTTATTATTAGCAGTAATTGGTATAGCAATGCTTGCGTTTATTTTAGGTGATTTCTTGAAATCAACTAATTCTAACACAGGCAATTTATATATCGGAAATGTTCTTGGAGAAGATATACTTAGGCAAACATATCAACAGAAAGTTGATGAAGGGATTGAAAATTGGAAGTCGCAGAATCAGGGTTCTGTTTTAAATCAGGGTATTATTGGTCAGATTAGGTCTGAGATTTGGGATCAATATGTGAGAGAGTTAGTAATGGAGAGTGAATTTAGTAAATTAGGCCTTGATGTTTCTGATGATGAGTTCTTTGAGTTGTTGCAAGGAGTTAACGTGCATCCTGAGATTTCTAAGGTTCCTGCCTTCCAAGATCAGAGCACAGGTGTATTTGATAGAACACGTGTTCTTGGATACCTAAAGCAAATTGATCAAGATCAAACTGGTGAAGCACGTGAAAGGTGGCTTGGATTTCAAAAATATTTAATTGGGATTATTAAGAATGCAAAATATAATTCTTTAGTTTCGAAGGCAATGTTTACTACTAATGATGAGGCAAGGATTGATTTTAATTCTACTAGCCAGAGTATAAAATTTAATTATGTTTCTATTCCATTCTCTTCGGTTGTTGATTCTATTGTTAAGCCAACCGAAAAGGAGATAGATTCTTATTATTCCAAACACAAGTCTGATTATGAGCAGGAAGCATCGAAAGATGTTGATTTTGTTGTTTACTCTGTAGTTCCTTCATTAGAAGATGATGCAATAACAAAATCAGAGATTGCTGATTTAATTGCTGATTTTGAGGTGTATGAAGATTATGAATTAATGTCAAGAAGGAACTCTGACAATACAAGTTCAAGATTTGTATACGCTACCAGTAATAATTTGCAAGACTTAAGATGGGAAGAGTTGTTTGATTCTGAAAAAGGAACTGTGATAGGCCCTTATTTGTCATCTCCTGGAGTTTATAGAATTGCTAAACTAGCTGAGGTAGGATATCGTCCTGATTCAGTACAGGCAAGACATATTTTAATTAAGCCAACTCAAACAATGAATCTAGATTCGGTGAATAAAAAAGTTGAATCTTTAAGGTTGGCCATTCAGAATGGAGCTGATTTCTCTATGCTTGCACAACAGAATTCTGAAGATCAGGGCTCTGCAATTAAAGGTGGTGATTTAGGCTGGTTTCAGGAGGGGGTAATGGTGGATGAGTTTAATGACATCTGCTTTACTGCAGCAACAGGAGACCTTTCAGTTGTAACTTCTCAATTCGGCGTTCACCTGATTGAAGTAATGAACAAGAGTAAAGCAGTTAAGAAAGTTAAGATTGCATATATAGATAGAAATATTGAGCCAAGTACCGAAACATTTAATTTGTATTATGCTCAAGCAGCTCAGTTTGCAGGCAAGGTGCTTAATGAGGGGATAAGTTTTGATACATTAATTACTATTAATAACTTAGTTAAAAGAACAGATAATAAGGTCACTGTTAATAAGCCAGCTATTTCAGGATTACCTAATTCAAGAGAAATGGTAAGATGGATTCATGATGCTGACGTTTATTCTGTGTCAGAGGTATTCCAATTCGATAATTCTTTTGTGATTGCGTATATTACAAAAGAGTATATTGAAGGTATTATTCCTTTAGAGGATATTAAAGAGCAAATTACTTCATTAGTGATAAAAGAAAAGAAATATTTGAAGATTTCAGAAGATATAAATTTAACAGATTTAGCATCTATTGCGGATGAATATGCTACATCAGTTGTTCAAGGCAAACAGACAACGCTTGCAACATCAAATTTACAAGGGGTTGGATATGAGCCAGAGCTAATCGGTCGTGTTTTTGCCAATAAGGAAGGGGTTGTTTCTGCTCCGATTAAAGGTAGGAGCGCTGTTTATGTAATTCAAGTCACTTCTATTGATGAAGTAGTAGAGTCAGATAGAGATTTTTCTCAGCAAAAATTAAAGATTCAAGCACAAACAAGAGGATA
>Ga0315315_10004432_pt1 | contig 12943 bp, 10 predicted proteins | sample M140m3416metaG_FD_203699 | JGI IMG/M metagenome (GOLD analysis project Ga0315315, IMG submission 203699) | Ammonia-oxidizing marine archaeal communities from Monterey Bay, California, United States - M1 40m 3416 | ecosystem: Environmental > Aquatic > Marine > Intertidal zone | place: USA...
CTTTTCTTGTGGATTAGAAATTATTACTGCTATAATACTTATTGGAGGCTAGAGGTGGGTGCTGCTTGAACCCGACCAGATCTTAACAGAAGCAGTCGTAAAGACAGTTATTCAGGTTCTAGTCTCCTAAGGATTAATAATGAGTAAAAATTCAAAAGTTTTAGCTTTAAAATATAGACCATCTTCATTTGATGATCTTATAGGTCAAGACATAGTGGCTGAGACAATATTAAATTCAATAAAATCAGACAAAATACCTAATGCATATTTATTTACAGGTATTAGAGGAGTTGGAAAAACCACAATCGCAAGGATAGTAGCTAAGTCTCTAAATTGTTTAAAAGGGTATGAAAATCTTTGTAAAGATAAATTATGTGATAATTGTGATGCTATAGCAAGTTCAAGACATATAGATGTCCTAGAAATGGATGCTGCTAGCAAAACTGGCGTTGATGATGTTAGAGATTTAATCGAGTTCTCTAGATATGGCCCATCATCTGCAAAATATAAAATATTTATCATTGACGAAGTTCATATGTTAAGCAAGCAAGCTTTTAATGCATTGTTAAAAACTCTGGAGGAACCACCAGAATACTTAAAGTTTATATTTGCAACTACAGAAATAAAGAAAATACCTATAACTGTTGTATCAAGATGTCAGAGATTTGATCTATCCAGAGTAAAATCTTTAGAATTATTTGAATTTTTAAAAAGAATTAAAGATAAAGAAAATGGTGCCGTTTCTGATGATGCTTTAAAATTAATAGTCAAAATTTCCGAGGGTTCAGTTAGAGACGCTTTATCATTATTAGATAGAGGATTAATTACATTAAATGAGGGGCAAGAATTAGATTTAATAGGTGCCCAGAAAATTTTTGGTTATTTTGATAAATCACATTTAATAGATCTTTTTGAATTTATTTTATTAGGGGATGAAAATAAAGTTATGGAAAGTTACAGAAAAATTTATGAGCAAGGCATTGAGCCAAAAGTATTTATTAATGATTTTTTAGAACTAATTTATTACTTTAAAAATATTAATTCACTTTCATTAGAAAGCTCAAATTTTTCATTAAATGATAAAGAACATCTAAAGATAAAAGAAATCTCACAAAAGGTAGATAATAATGTTTTAATTTTATTTTGGCAATTTACGATTAGAACTTTAGAGGAGATAGAAATAGTCACGAATCAAAATTTAACTATAGAAATGTACTTAATTAGATTAATGAATTTGATCTCATCAAAAATAGAAGAAAATTTATCTGTTAGCGAAAATCTTAATAAAAAGGTAACAAAAAGAATAAAAGAAAATAATGATACGAACATCGATTCAAAGAAAGAATTTGTCAATCAAATTAAAAATGTAGCTCAGGAAAAAGATTCTAAACCTGAAATCCAAAACGACTATAAAGCAGAAACAAAAATCGACATAACTTCGTTTGATGATTTAATAAAGATTTGTTCAGAAAAAAAAGAAATTAAACTTAAATATGAATTAGAGAAAAATGTTAACCTTGTTAGCTTTGATGCTCAAAGGATCGAAATTTCATTTAATGATAAATTAGATAAAAACTTTGTTAAAGAATTATCTTTAAAATTATTTGATTGGACAAAAAAAAGATGGATTATTACATTGAGCAAGACACAGGGTGATTTTTCTATAAAAGAAAAAGAGTTAATAAAAAAAAAAGAATTAACAGATAAAGTTAAGGAAACAGAATTATATAAAATTGTTTTAAAAAAATTTCCAGATGCAGAGTTGATAGACATTGATACACAAAATAAAAAAGAGGATTAAATGAATGATTTTAGTAAAATATTAGACAAAGCAAAAGAGCTAGAGGCTAAAATGAAAGAAAGCCAAGAAAACATTAAAAAGATAAGGGTTGAGGGTATTTCTGGTTCCAACTCGGTAAAAGTAATTTTAGATGGTGAAGGAGAAATGCAAAAAATCGAAATATCTGAGGAAATTTTTAGAGAGAAAAAAGAAATAGTTGAGGATCTAATTGTAGCTGCACACAATAATGCAAAAAATCAAATAAAGACCAAAACAAGTGAGGAAATTTCTAAAGCTGCAGGAGGCTTTGGAATTCCTGGATTTAAGTGGCCACTTTAAACTAAGTAATGCAAAATTTAGATGAGATAGATGAATTAATAAAATTGATTTCTAAGCTTCCAGGCTTAGGGCCTAAATCTGCCAAAAGAATTGTTTTAAAAATGATTAATAATCGGAATGAAATCGTAAAACCTATGGCAAACACCCTAGCACAAGTATATAAAAATGTAACACGTTGTAACTCTTGTGGTTCATTAAAATCTCATTCAAAAGGGTGTTTAAATTGTGAAAATGTCACTGAAAAATACAATAAAATTTGTGTGGTTGAGGATTTAGCGGATCGATGGTCAATTGAAAACTCAAATATTTACAAAGGGTATTACCACATATTAGGCGGAACTATATCCTCAGCTGGTCAACGAAAAGAGGATTTATTAATCAACTCTTTAGTTGATAGAGTAAATAAAGAAAATATAGAGGAAGTGATATTGGCTACAAGTGCAACAGTCGAAGGTCAAACAACTGCATATTATATTCAAGACAGCTTAAAAAATACAAAAGCTAAAGTTACTAAGCTTGCCCAAGGTTTGCCTGTAGGTGGAGAAATAGAAAGTCTAGACGATGGAACACTTTTTTCAGCTTTTAAAAATAGAGTTGGAATTAAATAATGTTTATATAGATTTTTTCATCAATCTATTAAAATGTAATAATGGCTCTGTGTAGCCAGAGGGCTGATACTTTCCATGAAAGATTAAATCGCACGCAGCTTTGAAAGCAATAGATTTATCAAAATTTCCACCCATTCTTTCATAAGGATCGTTACCTCTCATACTAATGTCTTTTAGATTTTGATTATCAACAACTTTAGCCATTTTTTTCATAATTTCCAAAACTTGTTTTTTGCTACATATTCCATGATGTAGCCAATTAGCTATATGTTGACTGCTTATTCTACAAGTGGCTCTGTCTTCCATTAAGCCGACACCATTTATATCAGGAACTTTTGAACAACCAACTGATTGATCTACCCACCTTACAACGTAACCTAGTATTCCCTGAGCATTATTTTTTAATTCTTTTTCAATTTGATCTTTAGACCAGATTCGTGATTGATTTATTGGAACAGTTAGCAAATCATCTAATTTTGAAGGCTTTCTTTTTTTTATTTCTTGATGTTTAGAAAAAACATCTACATCATGATAATGTAGGGCATGAATAGCTGCTGCAGTAGGAGAAGGCACCCAAGCACAATTGGCTCCTGATAAAGGATGTATAATTTTTTGTTGCATCATTTCCTTTAATAAATCTGGCATTGCCCACATACCTTTGCCTATTTGTGCTTTTCCAGAAAATCCACATGCTAATCCTATATCAATGTTATTATTCTCATAAGCTTTAATCCATTTAGATGATTTCATTTCACCTTTTAAAATCATTGGTCCCATTTCCATCGAGGTATGAATTTCATCTCCGGTTCGATCAAGAAAACCAGTGTTTATAAAAAAAACTCTTTTTTTTAAAATTCTTATACATTCTTTTAAATTAATTGAAGTTCTTCTTTCCTCATCCATTATTCCACATAAGATTTGATTTTTTTTTAATTTTAAAACTTTTTCAACTTTTTCAAAAATAAGATTTGTAAAAGCACATTCTTCAGGACCATGCATTTTTGGTTTTACAATATATATTGAATTAGTTCTGGAATTTCCTTTATTTTTAAAATCGTGAAGACATGCAGCTGATGTTACAAACGCATCTAAAATCCCTTCGGGACATTCTGAACCATCTTTTAAAAGGATAGCTGGGTTCGTCATTAGATGCCCAACATTTCTATTTAATAACAATGATCTACCATGGAGAATAATTTTTTTATTACTAAAATCTTTATATAGTCTGTCTGCAGCAAGTTTTCTTGTTATAGTCTTTCCATTTTTATTAAACTTTGAAATCAATGTTCCTTTCATCAAATGAAGCCAATTTCTATAACCCAATACTTTGTCTTCAGCATCTACAGCCGCAACACTGTCTTCGTGATCACATATTGTAGAAATTGCTGACTCTAATATTATATCGTGAATCTTTAATGGATCTTGGTTTCCATCGGGGTTATTTATTTCAAGATTTCCAGTTGTATCAAAAATTATGTCAATATGAAGGTTATTGTTTTTGAATAATAATGAAGATAATTTTTTTTTATTTTTTTTGTAACCAATCAATTGATCTTTATTTTTTAGGTTTAAATCTATAAAACCATTTGAAATTGATGGTATGGATTTAAGGTTTTTCCAACTATTTTTTTTTAAAGGAATATATTTATCCAAAAGTTCTCTTGCATACTCAATTACTTTTTTTCCCCTGATTGGATTATAAGTTTTTCCTTTTACCGCACCTTTGGTTTCAGGTATAATGTTTGTTCCGTATAGACTATCATATAAACTAACCCATCTAGCATTGGCTGCATTTAACAAAAATCTTGCATTCGACACAGGACAAACTAATTGTGGCCCGCAAACACTTGAAATTTCCCTATCTAGATTTTGTGTTTGAATTTTAAAATTTGGCTCAATCTTTTTTAAATAACCTATTTTTTTAAGAAAAGTTTTGTATTCATTTAAGTTAATCTTTTTCCCTTTTCTGTTAAGATAATAAGAATCTAAAGTTTTTTGAATTTTTTCTCGAGTTTCGATAAGTTTCTTGTTTTTTGGAGAAAGTTCATGCACAGTTTTGTTGAAGCCTCTCCAAAATTGAGACCTTGAAATTTTGATACCGTTTAAAAGCTCATTATTTACAAAGTTATAAAGTACTTTTGATACTGATAAATCATAAATTTTGATAAATTGTTCTTTATTTTTCATAATATTTTATATTAAACATCTTATTGCCAATTTTTAGTTTATAAATAAAATTATTAAAAAAACAGTATGAAAAATTATCTCAATTTTGAATTAGAAATAAAAGACCTGGAAAAAGACCTGGATTTGCTTAAAGATCCTTACAACAATAAAGAAGCTCTCTCAGAAGTTGATACAAAAAAAATTATGAAAACTGAGGAAGAGATCGACCAAAAACTAAAATCCATATACTCGAATTTAGATCCTTGGCAAATCACAATGGTCGCAAGACACGAGGATAGACCTAAATCAAAATTTTTCATAGATAATTTATTTGATGAATTTATTCCATTATCTGGGGACAGATATTATGGAGAAGATAAATCTGTTTTAACTGGATTTGCAAAATTTAATGGTCAGTCAGTTTTGGTTATTGGCCAAGAGAAGGGCGATAGCTTAGAAACAAGAATTCAAAGAAATTTCGGAATGATGCGGCCCGAGGGATATAGAAAAACTATACGCTTAATGAAATTAGCAGATAAGTTTAAGATACCAATTATTTCTTTCATAGACACGCCTGGTGCTTACCCTGGTGTAGGAGCAGAAGAAAGAGGTCAAGCTGAGGCAATAGCAAAATCGATAGAGTGTTGTATGGAACTGAGAGTTCCAACTTTATCTATTATAATTGGTGAAGGTGGTTCTGGTGGTGCAATAGCTTTAGCATCATCAAGTAAAGTTATTATGCTTGAAAATGCCATATACTCTGTAATATCTCCTGAAGGATGTGCCACTATTTTATGGAGAGATCCAAAAAAGATGCTTGATGCTGCTAAAGCAATGAAACTCTCTGCTAAAGATTTAATTGAACTTCAAATTATTGATGAAATAATCCAAGAGCCTCTTGGGGGAGCTCATAGAGATAAAAATTTAACACTCGAAAATCTTAGATACTCAATTAGTAAAAATTTAGAAAATTTTAAGTTAATGTCAGCTGATGAGATTTTTAACGAAAGGAAAAAAAAGTTTTTAAGAATTGGCAGAAACAAAGGCTTTATAAATAACGTAGATGATTTGAGTAATTTACAAATAAAAAGTAATAAGTTTGAAGAGATATTTAGATCTAATAAAAAAATTATCTTAACATCTATTGGATTAGGATTGATATTTATAGTTCTGTTATCTCTTTTTTTATAGGGCTCCACAACAGTTTTTGAATTTTTTACCTGTTGCCTCACATCTATCATTCCTAGATATTTTTTGATTTTTTTTTAAAATTAAAAGACATTTTGGATTATCTAGAATTTCTGGATTTTTTTTTAATTCATTTTGTTGAGTTGGTTTTTCAACGACTTTCAAATTCATTAATATTGTAATAAAATCAAGTTTTAATTTATTAAGCAAGTTTTCAAATAAATCAAAAGCTTCCTTTTTATACTCTATGAGAGGATCTCTCTGTCCGTAAGACCTAAGACCTATGACTTGCCTTAATTGCTCTAAATATTGAATGTGCGACTTCCAATTCATATCAATTGATTGTAAAAAAATTCTCTTTTCAAGCTCTTTTGATTGGTCTTCGCCTAGAAATTCTATCCTTTCGTTTCGAGCTTTTTTAAATTTATTAATTATCTCTTTTTTAAATTCATTATTATTAAACGAAATTAATTTTATAATTTGGTCCTCATCTAAATTTTTACCCAAAATCAATCTTAGTTTATTATTTAAATCATTATTTTTGGGATCTGAGTCTTTCTTTAGTTTAAGATTAATTAAGTTATCAACGATTTCTTCTAAAAAATCGTTTGAATATTCAAAAATTAGATCACTATTCATAGCCTCTTTTCTTTGTGAAAAAACTACATGTCTCTGATCATTGAGGACGTTATCAAATTTAATTAGTGTTTTTCTAATATCAAAGTTTCTAGCCTCAACTTTTTGTTGAGCCCTTTCTAAAGCCTTATTTATCCATGGATGATCAATACTTTCTCCATCTTTAAGACCTAACTTTTGTAAAATATTATTCATTGATTCTGAACCAAATACTCTCATTAAGTCATCCTCAAGACTTACATAGAAAATTGAGCTCCCTTCATCACCTTGACGTCCTGCTCTACCTCTTGCTTGATTATCAACTCTTCTTGACTCCATTCTCTCTGTTCCAATAACAAACAAGCCTCCTAGAGATTTAATTTTTTCTTTATATTGTTTGAGAGAACTTTCCTGTATTGTCCCTTTTTTACCTCCTAGCTGAATATCTACACCTCTTCCAGAAATACTTGTGGTAATAATGATGGATTTTTCTTTACCAGCGTTAGCTATAATTTCAGCTTCATTCTCATGATTTTTTGCGTTTAAAACAACATGTTTTATATTTTCCATTTTTAAAAAATTTGAATAAGTCTCAGACTTATTGATACTTGATGTAAATACTAAAAGAGGTTGGCCCATTTCGTGACATTCTTTAATTTTTTTAATTATTGCATCATTTTTTTCTTTCTCAGTTCTAAAAATTTGATCATTAAAATCTTTTCTAATCATTTTATTATTTGTTGGTATTACAACAACAGGAAGGTTGTAGATTTCAAAAAATTCTTGGGATTCAGTTGCAGCTGTACCCGTGCATCCACAAATTTTATTATATAGCTTAAAATAATTTTGATACGTAATTGAGGCAAGTGTTTGATTTTCAGGCTGAATATCTATTTTTTCTTTTGCTTCTAATGCTTGATGTAAGCCATCCCCAAATCTTCTTCCTTCAAGAATTCTTCCCGTAAGCTCATCGATTATTTTTAAATTATTTTCCTGAATAATATAGTCCCTGCCTTTTTGAAATAAATGATTAGCACGTAATGCTTGATTAACATGATGAACTAAAGTTAAATTTTCAGGATCATAAAAATTGTTATTTTTTAATATTCCTGCATTAGAAAAAATTTTTTCAATATTATTAATTCCATCATTTGTTAGAAGAACATTCTTATCCTTTTCATCAATTTCATAATCTTTTTCATTTAATTTTTTTATTAATTTATCAATGGCAAAATATTGATCAGTTTTATCTTCAGCTGACCCAGAAATAACAAGTGGAGTTCTAGCCTCATCTATTAAACATGAATCTATTTCATCAACTATTGAAAAAAAATGATCTCTTTGGACCATTTCTTCTTTAGAATACTTCATGTTATCCCTAAGATAATCAAATCCAAGCTCACTATTTGTAGCATAAGTTATGTCGCAATTATAATTTTTTTTCCTATCAACATCGTTTTGATAATTATTGATAAAACCAGAAGTGAGACCCAAAAAATTATATATCTCACCCATCTCTTGAGAATCTCTTTTAGCTAAATAGTCATTAACGGTTACAATGTGTACACCTTTATTGTAGAGGGCATTCAGATATGCTGCTAGAGTAATGGTTAGTGTTTTACCTTCACCAGTTCTCATTTCAGCAATCTTTGCTTCATTAAGAACAATTCCACCAACTAACTGTACATCAAAATGCCTTTCATTTCTTGTTCTTCTCGAAGCCTCTCTAACCAATGCAAAAGCTAATGGTAGAATTTTATCTAAATTCTCTCCATTTTTAATTTTTTCTTTGAACTCTAAAGTTTTTTTTGGAAAATCTGAGTCTTGTAATTCTCTAACTTGGTTTTCTAAGGAGTTAATCTCCTCAACAGTTTTATTTATTCTATCTAACTCTCTTTGATTGTTAGATTTTATGAATTTTGAGATAAACTTTAGAGGATTTAGCATTAGTTTTTGATTTATTATTTACTTATAACCTTTAATATAATTATTAAATAAATATTTTAAATACTATGGCTATTAATTTAAGTAACTTTTTATTGTCTAAATCAAAAAATAAGAAAATGAACGAATTTCAAGATTTAGAACATATTGATGGGGTCTCAATTTCTACTATTTGTGCCGACCTCTATAAAAATCCAAGAGATGACTTAGTAATGTTTTATTTTAGAGATGGGGCTAATTTCGCTTCTGTATATACACAATCTAAAATTATATCTGAAAACATTAAATGGAATTTAAGTCAAAAAGTAAAAAAAGTGTTTTCTTTAATAGTCAACACAAGAAATGCTAATTGTTTTACTGGAAGACAAGGTTACAAAAGTTTGGAAAAAATTGCACAAGAAGTTTCTTTAAAGTTATCAGAAAAACAAAAAGTCGATGAAGACCACCCAAAAAAAATTAAAGCTAAAGAAATAGTTTTTGGGTGCACGGGCACAATTGGGGAAATATTCCCAGAAGAAAAAATTTTGAATAAAATTTCTGATTTAGTTGAAAAAATTAAATATACACAAAATAAATATATTTGGATGAAGGCTGCCTTAGGAATAATGACAACAGATACTCAACCTAAAATGGCAATGGAAGAGTGTTTAATTGGAAATAGTGAAATAAAAATTTTTGGTATTGCGAAAGGTTCTGGAATGATTCAACCAAATATGGCAACAACTTTAGGTTATATTTTTACAGATGCAGAAATTCCAAATAATATATTAAAAAAACTTCTAAAAAAAAATGTAGCCACAACGTTTAATGCAATTAGTTGTGATAGTGATACGAGCACAAACGATATGGTATCGATTTTTTCAACTGGAAAGATAAAACATTCAAAAATTATTAATATAAATGATGAAAAAATTAAACAATTTGATGAGGCCTTGAATAAGGTTTTATTAAATTTAGCAAAAAGAGTAGTTGCAGATGGTGAGGGGGCTTCTAAATTTATAACTATAAATGTTAAAAATTGTAAAAATGAAATTGACGCAAAAAAAATTGCTTTTTCGATTGCAAATTCTCCTTTAGTAAAAACAGCAGTCTCAGGTGAAGATCCTAATTGGGGCAGAATAGTTATGGCGATTGGTAAAGCAGGTGTTCCATTAAATTTTGAAAAACTTTCAATAAGTTTTGGAAATATAAATATTGTTCAAAATGGAATGACCAGTATTAATTATAATGAGAATGAAGCAGCTGAATATATGAAAAGCGATAATATTGATATTGATGTAGATATTTCTAGTGGATCAAAAAATTTTACAGTTTATTCAATGGATCTGACAAAAAAATACATTGAAATTAACTCTGATTATAGAAGTTAAAATATGTTAAATTTTATTAAATATAGATTATGATAAAATATAAATTGTTTTGTAAAGACTGCAACTTTTCATTTGATAGCTGGTTCGCTTCCTCTCAAGAATATGAAAAACTTGAAAAAAAAAAATATTTAATCTGTTATAATTGTAATTCAAAAACAGTTAAAAAAACTTTGATGGCACCAAAATTAATAAATAAATCAAAAATAAAAAAATCAAATCAAGAAAATTTTAAATTAAAATATATTGATAAAAAAATGAGAGAATATCAAAAATTTATAAAAAATAATTTTGATTATGTCGGAAAAAGTTTTGCTTATGAGGCAAGATCAATACATTATGGTGATAATAAAAAAGATAAGGCAATTTATGGTACAGCCTCGAATAATGAAATTAGAGAACTAAAAGAAGAGGGAATTGATACCGTAACAATACCTTGGGTGGAGAATAAAAAAAATTAATCTTTAATAAATTTTGCAATATAGTTAATTGATTTATCTTGACTAATTGTCCATTCATCTTTTATTAAATTAAACTTCATGCCATCAATAGTATCAAGTTTGAGCTGATATTTTTTTAGAATATCAATTAATTCTTCAGGTTTTAAAAATTTTTCCCACTCATGAGTTCCGATTGGAAGCCAACGTAAAATATATTCGGCTCCTATAATTGCAAATACATAGGACTTGAGGGTTTTGTTGAGTGTCGCAATAAACATTATGCCATTTTTTTTTAAAAGTTTTGAGCAAGATTTCAAAAAAAAATCGACATCATTAACATGCTCAACAATTTCCATATTTAAGATTACATCAAATTTTTTTTCAGTTTTAAACTTTTCTGGTGAGGTACAAAGATATTCAATCTTTAAATTATTTTTTTTTGCATGTAATTTAGCAACATTTATATTTTTATCTGAAGCATCTATACCCACAACTTTTGCACCTAGTCTACTCATGGGTTCTGATAATAAACCTCCTCCACAACCGATATCTAAAATTCTTATATTTTCTAAAGGTTTTTTTCCATTCTTAAGTTTTAAAGAGTTAATTACATTATCCCTTATATAAGAAATTCTAATAGGGTTAAATTTGTGTAGAGGTTTAAATTTTCCCTTAGGATTCCACCATTCTTCAGCAATTCTAGAAAATTTTTCTATTTCTTTTTTATTAATTGTGTTATTTTTCATTAGTAAGTTGACTTTATATTCAACATGTATTTTATCAATATATTTTAATTTTTAGAGAAAAAATTTATCATGAAAATTGTAGTTTTAAAATTTGGTGGCACATCAGTTGGTACGATTGAGAAAATCAAAAAAGTAGCTGAAATTATTAAAATTTATAAAAATAAAAATTATAAAGTGATTGTGGTATCCTCAGCAATGAGTGGTGTGACAAATGAGTTAGTAAAAAAATCTCAACATATTAGTAAAAATTTTTCTAATGAAGAATATGATGTATTAGTATCATCCGGGGAACAAATTGCATGTTCTTTAATTGCAGGTAGATTAATTCACCTTGGACTGAAAGCAAGATCATGGTTAGCATGGCAAATACCAATTTTCACAAATGGACTGTATAAAAATGCAAGAATAAGCAAAATTAATAGAAGTAATATTATCAAATATCTTAAAAATGGTGGTGTTCCTATTGTAACAGGTTTTCAGGGAATAAATGATGATGATCGTGTAACAACTATTGGACGAGGAGGATCTGATGCAAGTGCCATTATGCTTGCTAAGTTTTTTAAAGCTCAAAGATGTATTATCTATACAGATGTTGAGGGTGTTTATACAACCGACCCCAACAAATTAAAAAAAGCAAAAAAAATAAAAGTAATTTCATACGAGGAGATGTTGGAAATGGCATCACTAGGTGCAAAAGTAATGCAACCAGTTTCAATTCAAGATGCAAGATTAAATAGAATTGACATTGAGGTAAAATCTTCATTTATAAATAAACCGGGTACTTTAATTACAAAAAGATCAAAGTTATCAAATAATAAAATTATTACTGGAATTACTTCAACACTCAATGACTCAAAAGTGACACTTGTTGGTGTAAAAGATAAACCTGGTGTTGCTGCATCTATTTTTAAACCATTATCTACAAACTCAATAAATGTCGACATGGTAGTTCAAAATATATCAGCAAATGGTAAGGAAACTGACTTAACTTTTACTGTAAAAACAGAAGATTTAATTAAAACAAAAAAAATAATTAGAGAAAATAAAAGTATTAATTTTAGAAAATTATTATTTGAAAAAGGGGTTTCTAAAATTTCAATTATAGGTGTTGGGATGATTGCAACTCCTGGTGTGACTTTCAGAATGTTTCAAACATTAGCGAATAAAAAGATTAATATACAGGTAATTTCTACATCTGAAATTAAAATTTCAGTTTTAATAGATAAAAAAAATACAAAAAAAGCGTTAGTAGCATTACATAAAGAATTTAGGTTAGATAAATAAAATGACTTTGAGACCATTTAGAAATATTAACAGAAAAAAAACAAAAGAAATAAATGTTGGTAACGTCAAAGTGGGTGGTGATAATCCAATTTCAGTACAATCTATGACAAATACGTTGACAACTGATATTAAAGCTACAATTAAACAAATCAATGAAATTCAAAATGAAGGTGCTGATTTAGTTAGGGTTTCTTGTCCAGATGAGTCGTCATCTAAAGCTCTTAAAGAAATAATAAAAAACGTTAATATTCCTATTATTGCTGATATACATTTTCACTATAAGAGAGCAATTGAATCTGCAATAAATGGAGCTAGTTGTATCAGAATTAATCCAGGAAATATTGGAGATAAAAAAAAAATAAAAGAAGTTATAAATGCTGCAAAGGATAATAATTGCTCGATAAGAGTAGGTGTCAATGCCGGATCCTTAGAGAGGGATATCTTAGAAAAATTCAAAGAGCCTTGC
>Ga0315315_10004434_pt1 | contig 12942 bp, 11 predicted proteins | sample M140m3416metaG_FD_203699 | JGI IMG/M metagenome (GOLD analysis project Ga0315315, IMG submission 203699) | Ammonia-oxidizing marine archaeal communities from Monterey Bay, California, United States - M1 40m 3416 | ecosystem: Environmental > Aquatic > Marine > Intertidal zone | place: USA...
GGACTTGAAAGGCTAATTTTGTAATCACCATCAAGCCCTTGTGTCACGGCTTCCGAAACAATCTCTTGGACGGCCGTCTCGAACTCGAACTCATCAGCAGGCACCCCATTTGCAGTGATGTAGGAATCAAGATCAGTGTCTATTAATCTTTGGATACGCTTGTTAAGCGAGTGCTCATTGGGAGGTAGCGGATTGATCAGACTAGGCAAGCTAGGCTCGTCAGGCAGATTACGGTAGGCCATCTGGCTGGCAATATCGTCGTCGGCAGGAGGCGTTGGAATCGTTGGGTTTTCAATGTGAAGGACTGGTTGCTGTAGCTTTTGTGTTGGTGTGTGGCATTGCGCACACATCATCGTAGCTTTTGCATTTGCAGCTATCAACGGTTTGACCGAGTCAGCCGTGCCTTTAAATATTTTGAAGCCGTTCTCTGCGGCACTGCCCGCTGCTGGTTCTTCGAAGGTAGGAGGCCGGGTCATCCCGACGAACGCTGTCCACGCCGTGATATTGCCTACAGAAAGTTCGTCGTAGATATCATCTTTATCGAGATCCGACTCTGGACCCGTGCCGAATTTCTCGACAGCCTGGATACTAAAGTGAAACTCCGTGGCATCGCGGATGAAATGCCGAATGCTCGATGCAATTCCTTTCCACTGGAGCGGTCTTACGATCAAATCGCCAAGGACTCCAGTCACTTCAGAAACGTTGTCCTCCCAAGTGTTTGCTGCTGTGTAGCTGGTCGAAAAAGAACCAAAGCTCTGACCCTTCGCCGTAAACTTTCCGTCTGGGATATTGTAGGTGCCACCGACTCCCATGGCCTTTGATATCATTCGTGCAAGTTCTCGACGTGTCGTGAGTTCATAACTCATCTCGAGGGCGACCTGCTGCGTGTAACCTGTTCCAAATACATGCGGTGGGTTCCGAACTATCTCCGTAATAGGATTCGGGAAATTAGCATTGATGAAGGCATTGCTTGCACTGCCGGACGATCCTCCCGTGACTCCGGTCTTCCGAATCAACGTGCCAGGAGTTTCGAGTCCGAGGCTGTGCTTGGAACCGATCGAATGGTGACACTCGAAGCAACTCTGCGCGCCGAGCCCATTTAACTTCAGATAGTTTGGTAGCTGGCCGTTTTTTTCAAACAATGGATAGATGGCCTTCCTTTGAAACGCTCGCGGGCCGTCGAGTCCCTCACCATGGGCATCCGCAGCGGTGAAAGGTGTCGTATAAAAAGTGGCACCCGCTTCGAGAACCCGCCGTAGCGAATACGGATTGGCATTTGAAATCAGCAGCTCCTGGTCGATCGCCACGTCTGGGTTGGTCAGGATCGGCGAAGTGGATGGCATGGGATCCGCATTAGCGACGACAACGGAACTCACAATAAAAACTAATGCAGCAGCAAGGGCTCGTTCAGGGTCGCTTAATCGTAGATTGTTTCTCATATTCACTTTATTTATAGGTTGGATCTTGCTTTTGGGGTGGGGCGATTTGGGCGGAGGGGATAAGGAGATGGAAGTAAGACTGCTAGGAACTTGCTTTTGGCAGGAAAAAGTTGAAGCCGTTTTTGGAGTAGAGAAAAGAAAACTGTCAGCCTGTAATAATTTAGAGAGTTATCTGTAATCTACTAAGGTAGAAAGAACAGATTTTTCACTCAAGGCGCGAAATTCATTGTCTCTTTACTTTAGCTGTTTAACTTTTTCTTTATGAAAAGATATTCCCTAAAAAAGGTCTTTCGTGGGGGCATTGCTATCTCACTTGTTCTTCTTACTCACTGCGGCCAATCCGACAGCTACCAGGGTAACGGAATCTGGCAAAAAGCTGATGGATCAACCTATCGGGCACCTGCTCCGCTTAATATTACCAAAGTGCAAAGTTCCTGGGGGCCAAAAATACGTGAAACTATTAGATCAATTGAGGATAACTCGGTTAACTCGCAAGGACAAACCGTGATCCAGCAAAAAGAGGTAGCTACGGTCCAACTAGCCTTTGGAGTCATGGTCACCCTTGAAAACGGGGAACAGCATGAGATGTCTTTTAATGTCTCCGGAGATCGGAACGGTTTACAATATACCTCAGCTTCGTTCACCGGAAGCAATGGCTATACCTACTATGCATCCGGAAATGTTTATCTTTCTTCATTTAGCCCCACCTTCAAGCTTTCGATAAATTCAAAAGGAACAGAATGGTGGCATAATACCATCCCTCTTCGTTAGACTCTTTTATTTTACCTTCTCCGGACGGACCATTTCTCATTGTTTCTCCAAGCCGTGCAAGAGTGGCGTGAATAGAGAGGTATTTCTTTTTTCCCAATATCGCTCCTCATCCATGCGATACCTGCAATCTACTGTAAAGGTAGTTGCGTAGCATAAATAAGAAGGGCTATCCTCAGCTACAAGGAATCTCTTTAGTAGATCCCAGTTTAGCTCATCGCATCCGCTCACGAGTATCTGAATACGGACCAATACATCTCCAGTCGTTTCGGATATTACTCCGGCAACATCTCCGTCTTCGAAGAAGTAAGAACCCATGTATCAATCTTCTTCGTAATGGTCAGTCATGAAATCATCGAGGAAATAACCTAGAGTTCTAACAAGCCCCTGGCAATATGGTTCTGTCGTGTGTTTTCACAATCGATTGCGAAATGCATTCCTTACCCAAGAAGTTTTTTGAGCGTTCTGGAGGCTTAAAACGTCATTGAAGATTGGCGCTTTCTCTACATTTTGAGCGCATCCGCATAGCAAATTGGACTTCCAGAGTCCTGATTAATTTGGCACCTGCCACCAAAGGCTTGAAGCTAATATCTAAAGTAATCCAGAAATAGTGATCTGATCAAATGGCACAGCCAAACTAGTCAGAATCGTGAACATCTTCCACTTTAAGGGCATGGACATCAACGGGCTCCAGAAGAAGTGGTTCAAGCATTGCTAAGACCCTATTTCTTTCAGGGTGGCGAAGCCACTCATCTGTAACACTGTTCGGATGAAAGAAGGAGAGTGCCACTAGCTCGTGAGGATCTGAAGTCTCCGCATGGTAAGTTCGGCGTGTCTGTCCAGCCGCTTCTATTGCTCGACTAAATCCTTCTATCACGGTCTTTTTCCCCTTTTCGTGATCGTTAGCTTTAAAGCGATGGGTGAACACAATAGCGCGATCACCGTTCCGAGGTAAATAACTTGCTTCAATGGGCGTGTCATGGACATTTTTAACCGTGAGATGTTTGATTTCGAGAGGCTTGCAATAAAGCGGCCTGAGAGAATTGAGGATATCCTGTCTTCCCGCATCGCTCATCCACCCCTCAACACTGCTATTAGAATGAAAGAATGATGCTACTACGACCTCATGAGACTCTGCATTATCCATAAAATAAGTCCGGCGTGTTTGTCCGGAATCCTTTATTGCTCGCCTTAATCCTTCCACAACTCTCCGTTTGCCCTCCTCGTAAACATCTGCGTTAAAGCGATGTATAAAAATGGTTGCCCGATCACCTACAACTGGCAGGTAAGTCAGCTCATTGGTCATATTATTTTGCGTGCTCTTTAGAGAAGACACCCTAGTGGACGAGCAGGCACAAATGAGAGCAGAAACCACAACCACTGCGGCCCATTGACCTAACTTTGAACGTAATTTTGCACTGAATATATCCATAATTTATCTCCTTAACGCCAGATTTCTCGCCGTGCACTATTTTAACATTTGAATAAAAAAATGCACTGAAGATCGGGGTGTTTTATCGATAGTGGCGAGAAGAATTCAAGCATTATATCCCCTGATTTCATAGATGACTTTGCATGTGATCCAAAGTTGCACCTGAGCGCAGCACAGCATTAAGCTTTTCTTATCCTCCTAACTTTGCAAGGAACTCTTGCTTTTGCCAGGAAGGTCGCGGATACCGGATTTTGGCGGAATACATGGGGGAGAAAGGGGAGTTGTCATTAAAAGAAACCGTTCAAAGGGGAATGATCAGATAGCTAAAAATTCTCTCTACTTATGGTTTTCCAAGTAGTGTTTTTTGAGAGAATCACGAGCAAAGTCATCTTTAAGATCACGCCAAACTAAATGGGCGTGATTGGCATCATTTTGGGTGTTCGCGTATTCAACAATGAAGTCAACACCTTGGATCCGAAAGTAATGGGGCCCATTCCTTTCTAGTGAACCACCCCACGCAAAATGCAACTTCTTACGCTGCATTGTATTAATTTTTCGTAAACTTTCATTGGTGATTTCGCCTCTTTGCATTGAGGCCACCTGAGAGACAATCGCCAAAATTTGCTTCACTTGCTCTCCATTCATTTTATCTGAAGTCGTGCCCATAATTTGCTGTGCCTTTGCCGTGCTGTCTTGAGCCGTCAAAATCTCTTTAGGAGCCTTTTCTGAGAAAACTGGAGACATGTCAGCCTTGATTAAGTCTTTCGCTAACTGACGGCCTGCATCCTCAATTTCCCCCAGTGGGCGCATTCCTTTTAAAGGACCTTTCTTAAGTTCAGCTGGGTTCGTGCCATAAAATGCAGGGAGACCAATAACCTTGTCATCGAGCAGCGAAAAATTGAGCGAAAGATGATGGCCCTCAAATCGCCATCCCCATGGCTTGGTCGGGGAAGGGGATCCAAAAATAGCAATGTTATATTTCTCGGTATTGCGCACTTTAGGGTCGCCCCCACGGCTCCGGAGGATCTCCTCAAGAGTCATGATTTGAGTCGCCGTCATGAGACCTTTCTGGGTCAATCCTGTTCCAAGAAGGCCAAATGCAAGGTGCTGTTGGTGTGGCTTTAGAGCGTCAAAACGCACCCCTTTACGATCCATCGGGACAAAGTGCCAGTTTTCACGCTCCTTGTTCTTGAATTCGAAGGAAGCAGCTTTGCGCTGCGCTCCATCAAGACTAGCGAGGAAGACGGCGGCCGCTTCATTCATTTCGGCAGCAGCCGGGTTATGGTTATGGCCCTCGTGAGCAAAGACCGCTGTTGTCAACGTGGCAAGAATAGTTGGGAATCTCATACCCCTAGAATACTGCGCGCAACCGTGAAATAAATCACCATTCCTGAAACATCTACAATTGTTGTGATAGCAGGAGCCGCAATCACCGCTGGATCAATCCTTACAGCCCTCGCGCCAATCGGCAAAAGAGCACCAATGAGAGTTGAGGTTGCAACTTGCGCGCCCAATGCAATTGCGACCGTGATCCCGAATTGTGTGAAGTTAGTCCCGCTGGGTAAAGTGAATTGAAAAGCGGGTGGGGCAAACACAGCAAAAATACCAATCAGGAAGGCCAAGAGACCACCCAGAAGAAGTCCCAGTCGTAATTCCTTCCAAGCGACTTTCATCGTATCCTCAGGATCTAATTCCCCGAGCGCCATAGCCCGGATCACCATTGTAGAAGCCTGCCCTCCAGTATTGCCACCAGCGGCTACTACCATCGGTAAAAAAAGCGCTAGAAGATAAATTTCAGTCAATGTCTGCTCAAAGCGCATCATCACAAAGCCGGAAAGAATTGCGAGAAAAGCAAGAATAACGAGCCAACCGCATCGCCTTTTGAAATGGGACTTAATAGAAGTGTTCAGGTAAGTTTCTTCTGATTGATCACCAGAAATACCAGCACCTTTTTCAATATCTTCGGTGGATTCTTCTTCGAGAATTTCGAAAGCATCATCAGCTGTAATCACTCCCAGCAAGCGGTTTGATTCATCGACCACAGGCAAAATGAGCATGTCGTAGCGAGAGATCATTTGAGCCGCGTCTTCTTGATCGGCCGTCGCGAGTATCGAATGATCGATATCCTGGACCAGTGATTGGACTGATACATTCCAAGCGTTGAATGCAAGGTCTCGAAGTCGAATCTTACCAACCAATTTCCCTTCATCGTTAACCACGAAAATCCGGGCAAGAGTCATTGTGGATTCTTGATCAGCCCGAAGATGCTCGATGGCATCCTTCACCGTCATGTGCGCACCGATTTTCCCAATATGAGTGGTCATGCGACCGCCAGCCGTTTCTTCATCATAACGAAGAAGGGTCCGAGTATCCTCCTGCTTGTCCTCGTCAAGAAGCTCAAGAAAATCGCGGCGTTTTGAATCACTGACATCCTGAAGGATATCAACCCGATCATCATCCGGAAGAGAATCCAAAATCTCACGTTGCTCTGCGGGCTCAAAGGAATCGAGAGTTTTCTCGACGAGAGTGTCGGGAAGTTCGGCGAGGATTTCTGAAAATTTCTCTGCGCCTAAGGTCTCGGTCAAAAACGCACGGCCATCTTGGTCAATATCTTCAAAAAGCTCAGCAAGATCAGCATAATGCAAATCTTCACAAAGCTGAAGAACCTCCAAGCCATCACGATTTGCGATAGCTTCCTCAGCTCGTTCAAAAATCTTTGCCAGTTCCTCGGACACTCCAATAGTGTGCCGCAAGTTCCTCAGGCCGAAAAGCGCGATCTAATTGAATCCCATTTCTTCGAAAGAAATCCAACCAAGGTAAAATAATCGTTATTTCTTCAAGAACTTAAGCTGAAAACCGGGTCTTCCTTTAAGATCCATTCAGACATTAATGAAGGCGATGTTCTCAGTCACCCCATATTGCTTAAAGGATAATAAAGGATAATAACTAACTTCACACAATATATGTAATGCAGAATCAATGAATCAACTTTAACCAGCAAGGCTCTTTGATTCAGCCCCCCACCAAACCACAAGGAGTCAACTAGCTATAATCACGGCATTTGCAGCCGCGTAATCCTTGGAGTGCGTCAAACTGACCATAACTTGCCCAGCCTTAACCTCCTTAGCCTTAAGCGCAGCTGCACCACTCAACTGGACTTCGGGCTCACCGCTCGACTTCTTTATGATTTCCATATCAAGCCAACTGACATCCTTACCGATTCCTGTCCCAAAAGCCTTAGAGATCGCTTCTTTCGCTGCGAATCTCGCCGCATAATGCATCTCTGGCATCTTTTGCCGCTCGCAATAATCCCGCTCTCTCTCAGTGAATATCCGCGCAAGGAACTTCACCCCAAACTCATCCATCGACGAGCGAATGCGGGAAACCTCCACAACATCAATGCCGATTCCAACTAAACTCATGCTATTAAGCTGTCGGGTATCCCTGCATTGCGGCCTTCATCTCTATCACCGCGGATCTAATCCCGACAAAAAGACCCCGGGAAATCAAGGTGTGACCAACATTAAACTCTTTTAAGTTTTTTACAGAAAAAAGATCCTTAACGTTTTCCAAATGAATACCGTGGCCTGCATTAATTTGCAATCCCAATGAGTTCCCTAGCTCTGCACCAGATTGCAATCGTTTAATTTCGGATTCGTGTTCATTGCCAGTGGTTAAGGCAAATGTTCCAGTGTGTAATTCTATCATTTCTGCTCCGACGTCTGCTGCCGCCTTAATCTGAGTCCTCTCTGAATCAATGAACAAACTTACTCGAATTCCCAGACTCTGGAGTTTACCGACAGTTTGGCGCAAAGACTCCTGATTTCCGACTACATCAAGTCCCCCCTCAGTGGTAACCTCCTCACGTTTCTCGGGAACCAAGCAAGCAAAGTCCGGTTTCAACTCGCAAGCAAAAGCCACCATCTCTGCAGTATTTGCCAATTCAAGATTTAAGGGTAAATCGATTTCCCGTCGAATCAATCGCGCATCGTCATCTTGCATGTGACGACGATCCTCACGTACGTGAACGGTGATTGAATCAGCTCCTCCAGCTTTCGCCTCAAGTGCCGCCTCCAAAATCGAGGGCTCGAGGATTGGAGCATCTGGATTCATGGCGTATCGCGCCTGCCGAAGCGTGGCGACGTGATCGATATTTACCCCGAGAAGAAGCGACATTTTCTTAGGAAGTTAATGCTTAAAATGCCTATACCCGGTAAATACCATAGCAATACCGGCGGCATCAGCCGCTGCGATTACTTCCTCATCCCGTATTGACCCCCCGGGCTGAATACAAGCAGTAGCACCAGCCTTGATCGCCGCGTCTAGGCCATCAGCAAAGGGGAAAAGAGCGTCAGAAGCAATGATGCTACCCTTCAAAGAGAGTCCAGCTTCTTCAGCCTTCCAAACGGCAATCCGAGAAGAATCAACACGACTCATTTGACCAGCACCGATCCCAAGAGTGCGATCTCCTGAACTAAACACAATCGCATTAGACTTCACATGCTTAACAACACGCCAACCAAATCTCATCGCGGTCATCTCTGCCTCAGTTGGTGGACGTTTCGTCACAACCTTGGCCTCTAGGTCCTCGAGCCCCATAACGGCGTGATCCTTATCCATCACCATTAAACCGCCAGGTGCAGGCCGAAGAACGGGATCTCTCCGAAATTTTTCATAACCAGGCTCTACCTTCATAAGGCGCAAATTCTTCTTCTTCTGAAGGATTGCACGTGCTTCAGGCTCATAATCAGGCGCTATAATAACGTCTGTAAAAATCTCTGAAATGACCCTTGCCAAATCTTCGTTGATCGGGCGATTACAGACGATCACCCCGCCAAATGGAGCTGAACGATCAGTTTCGAAAGCTTTCTGCCAAGCGACCCGAAGATCCTCATCTTGACCAACCCCACAAGGATTAGTGTGTTTGAGAATCCCGACAGTTGAACGTTTGTAGTCCAAAATAAGATCAGCTGCGGCTTCAATATCGAGAATGTTAGTGTAACTGAGCTCTTTCCCCTGCAATTGAGTAAAACATTCGTTGAAATCACCATAAAGTCGGGCTTTTTGGTGAGGGTTGTCGCCGTAACGAAGATCACTCACTAGCGGAAGGTTCACTGAAAAATTACAAGCAGTCCCTTGGTCACACTGGCCCAAATAGTTGGAGATGGCACCATCATAAGCCGAGGTTCGGCGAAAGACCTTGATCGCAAGCTCCTCTCGAAGCCGGAGAGTCGTATCGCCATCATACTCTTCCATTTCCTCTAAAACCCTTCGGTAGTCGGCAGGATCCGTTAGCACGGTAACCGCAGAATAATTCTTGGAAGCACTGCGTAACATCGAAGGCCCACCGATATCAATATTCTCAATCGCTTCACCTAACGACACATCCTCTTTGGCTATTGTTTGCTCAAACGGGTAGAGATTCACAACGACGAGATCGATGGTTGGGATGTCATTCTTTTTACCTTGTGCGACATGATCGTCCGAATCCCGCCTCTGGAGTAAACCGCCGTGGATTTTCGGGTGGAGAGTTTTGAGGCGCCCCTCGAAGAGCTCGGGGGCACCAGTGTATTCGGCAACATCAGTAACCGGCAGCCCACCCTCACGGAGAGCCTTGGCTGTTCCGCCCGTCGAAAGTAGCTCGATACCGAACCCCTCATGAAGGGCCTTAGCAAAATCAACCAATCCGGACTTATCGGAAACCGAGAGGAGTGCGCGTGCAATCGCCATAATTTTGAATGTGTTTAGAGTCGAATTAACCCCCACGAGGGCTAGGCTACCTCACCTCTCCGGGCAAGGGTAATATGGAGCCATAAATGTGAATAACAATTCAAACTCCCCTGTTATTGAGGTGAAATTTGCGTTCCCCTTTTCGATTTCAATTACTAAAATTTGCGTGAGCAATGGATGAAGCAGAGAGTATCGAGGAAATCATGCGTCGAGTCAGGCGGCTTGAAATCCGAGCGCGGCGTCTTGCCCAGGAAGTTTTCTCAGGAGACTATCACTCTTCATTTCGTGGACAGGGCCTTGATTTCGATGAATTCCGCGAATACCAGCCGGGCGATGAAATCCGCTTCATTGACTGGAATGTCACCGCCCGCATGGAAAGCCCTTTCATTCGAAAATTCCGTGAGGAACGAGAGCTTTCAGTGATCCTCGCCGTGGATATTTCCGGCTCAACCGAATATGGTAGCGATTATCTCAGCAAGCGCGAACGCGCTGCCGAAATCGCTGCGCTACTCGGGTTTAGCGCACGGTATAACGGCGATAAGGTCGGGCTTCTTCTTTTCGCGGAAGAGCCAGTCCTCTACCTACCTCCCGGAAAAGGAGGACGCTCCGTGCTCAGAGCAGTGAGGGAAATTTTGACGGCCACCCCCCCCAAACCAGGAACTTCAATCGCCGAAGCTTCGAAGTTCCTTCTCAGCACCCTCAAACGGAAGAGTTTAATCTTTTTTATTTCGGACTTTGTGGATTGGGGGTTCGAACGACCCTTGGGATCCCTTGCGCGTCAACATGATGTCATCGCCCTTCCCATTTTTGACCCTCTTGAGAAAAGGATTCCCGACGTAGGCAAAGTTTACCTACGCGATCCTGAAAGCGGCTATGAAGTATTAGTAAACACCTCAAATAGCAACACGCGTATGGGGCTCTCAAAACTTTCCAAAAGATATCGCGAGGGACTTGCTTCGTTCTTTAAGAAGCATGGGATTGATAGCGCTCAAATTTCTACCAAGGATGACTATATTGCCGATCTTCATAAACTCTTTCAGCGCCGAGTGCTTCGGAGACGATAATTATGGATTCCGATAATCCACCGACCCTTCAGCACGGTATTCCAGATCCCGAGACCTACCTGCCAGAGACTCCGGATTGGTTTCTGTGGTTCCTGATTTCCGGTGTAATCCTGACAATCCTAGCGATTTGGTGGCTAATTCGGCTCCTGTTCGCGGAACCTAAGAAAACAAAACCAACCTCAAACCTCGATTTTTTCACTCCTGCGATGAGCGTTCTCAGCTCGCTTGAATCGCAAGCTGACAAGAGATTGATTTCGGAGATCGCAGCCGAGGCATCATTGGCAATCCGAACCTACCTAGCTGGAGCTCAGGCAGAGCCTGCACTTTACGAAACAGTCGAAGAATTTGAAGCCCGCCAAACTATACTGCCAGCTGATGCCAACCATGTTCTTAATCGCTTGAACGATGCCAAGTATGACAAGTCTGAGATCGATCAAACCATTTCCTTGAAGATGATTGAGGAGTCACGTGTCTGCCTCACAAAGCTCCGCCGATTCACTCCAATTAAAGACATCGAAAACGATCACTTACCAAGCTTACCCGAGACCAAATCAGTGGGATGGATCCAACGGACTTTCGCCAGACGGACTTTAGCAGCCTTTCCTTTCGGTATGATCCTTGCCCTCGGAGGCTTAATGAGTAGCACCTACAAAAGGCGTGGGGCAGGCGCTGAAATCGAAGGAAACGCTTTAGTCTGGGTTGGACTCTCCATCAGTGCCGTAGCCCTTATCACCTTTCTCCTTGTCCGTCCTTCGCAGAAATCATCATGAGTTTTTTGGATAATTATGATTTCGCGGAACCATGGTGGCTCTTGCTTCTTGTGGCCGTTCCACTACTCATGTTTCTCGGCTATCGTCAAGGCGCTCGCAGTTGGCTTGTCTATCCAACCTTGCGGGTATTAAGCACTCTGGGACTTAAGCCTAAAGACCGGCCCTTTAAGTTCGCGCCCTTAATCCTTCCGCTCATGCTAATCCCCGCGATTGTCGGACTTGCCCGGCCACAAGAAACTAGGAGCCAGACTTCACGGACCGCGAGCGGAATTGATATCATTATTGCGCTTGATGTTTCCTACTCAATGTCGACTGCTGATTTTTACGAATCTGACAGAGGTATGCGGCGCCCCCAGCTCAGAATAAATGCAGCTAAAAAGATTATTACGGAATTTATTGATCGTCGACCTGATGACCGAATCGGAATAGTAAGCTTCGCGGCACGGCCTTACACTGTCGCCCCAATCACCCTTGATCATCAAATTCTTGAATACACCTTACGCGACGTCGCGCTAGTAAAGGATCGGACCGAGGGTGGCACAGCTATCGGCAGCGCCATAGTGGCAGCAGGTGATCGCCTAGAAACGCTTGCCCGAGATACAGGAAAAAATGACCCAAAAAGCAAAAGCAAAGTCATTGTTCTCGTTACCGATGGCGCCAGCAACTCCGGGCAACTCTCTCCGATTGAGGCGGCAGGCTTAGTAGCCGAACTTGGCATTAAAGTTTATCCGGTAGGGATAGGAACTCCCCAAGGCCGAATTCGAGGACTTAATACAGGACAAGAATTTGACACCGAAACTCTTAAGGAAATCGCTAAAATCACGAAAGGAGATTACTATCGAGCCCGCGACTATTTAGGCCTAAGAGAAGCTTTTAAGAGCATCGACGACCTTGAAAAAATCGAGGTCGAACGTAGAAGCTGGACGATAAGAAAGGAGCTCTACTTCTGGTTTGTTGGGGCATCAGCCCTTCTAATTTTGGGATACCTTTTTGTTTCAGCGTTCAACCCACCAGCGATGCCATGAATTTTGCGAAACCTGAATGGCTTCTTTGCTTAACCACCCTCCCCTTGATTGGATTTATGGCTTGGCTCTCTTGGAAAAAACGTCGCTATCGCTGGAAGAGAATGGTGGCGCATCGTTTACAAGGCCGCCTCAGTCATATTCGTCCACCATGGGTTCACTTCACCTCACTGGGTCTCGCTTTAGGAGGACTGGCTGGATTAATTATTGCAGTCGCACAACCAGAATCTGGCGAAGAATGGATTGAAGTAGAAAATGAAGGACGAAACATTCTCTTTTGTGTGGATATATCACGTAGCATGCTAGCCCTTGATATCGAGCCTAGTCGACTACTAGCATCTAGGGCTGCAGCTCTAGAAATCCTAGAAAAATTTCCTAACGATCGAGTTGGAGTTCTTTTGTTTTCTGGCGAAACACTTGTTCAATCTCCACTTACGATCGATCACAGTTTTGTGGAACAAACTTTGGCTCAACTGGACCCCAATGACATTCCAGTGGGAGGCTCCAACCTTACCACTGCTATCGATTCTGGAACACGACTTCTGAGAGAAACGGGTCAAAAAAGCAACATCATGGTAGTATTCAGCGATGGTGAAAAATCCTCTGAAGGACTTGAAGAAGCTGCCGCCGGTGCCGCCCGAGAAGGTATCTTCATCTACGCAATCGGGATGGGAACCACAGAGGGCTCCTTCATACCCGACCCTCAGGAAGGTGATG
>Ga0315315_10004437_pt1 | contig 12937 bp, 11 predicted proteins | sample M140m3416metaG_FD_203699 | JGI IMG/M metagenome (GOLD analysis project Ga0315315, IMG submission 203699) | Ammonia-oxidizing marine archaeal communities from Monterey Bay, California, United States - M1 40m 3416 | ecosystem: Environmental > Aquatic > Marine > Intertidal zone | place: USA...
ATAAACCCACATAAGCAGATTCTAAAACAACTCTAGAGAATCCTTCATGGTAACTAGGGGAAATCAAAATATCATAGTTCAAAAGTTCAGTTTTTATATTTATGTTACCTAGGTAGTTTATTTGATTTTTTAAAAGCCTTAACTCTTCATTATTTAATGAACTTTTATTTCCAGGATCAATATCTCCAGCAACATAAAACTCTAGATTGCCAGTATCTTCAAAAGAGCTAGCTATTTTTAAGTATTCGTTAATACCTTTTTCTTTTAAAAGTCTACCTATATATATAATTTTGAGCTTTTTATTAAATGATGTTTTTAAGCTTAGATTATCTGTTTTGAGACCACTACCTTCTATCAAATAAACATTGTTTTTATAGTCCGAAAACTCTAAAAATTGGTTTTTGTTATCTTCATTTTGAAATATTAATACATCAACATATTTATTAATTTTACTTTTAATTACTGGCTTTATACACATTCTTAATACTGAAGAAATTTTAGAATTAGAAAATAAAAATCCTAATCCAGTAATGGAACAAACAACTTTCGGCCTTTTTGTTTTATATTGAAATGTTAAAAGGAAATAAATTAATGATTTTAAAGTAAAAATATGTAATATATCATTCGAATCTATATTTTTAATTATCTTATTTAAATTATAAATCCCAAATAAATCAATTAAGTTCTCTCTTTTCAATTTCCAATCAATTAGTGAATCATAAGATTTCTCAAGAATTTCAGCGTTATTTTTAAGTGGTGTAACACCAACAATTTTATATTTATTTTTAAGATTATTAACGATATCAGATCTCGACCTAAGTAAAACCCAATCCCAGTGTGAAACATAATAAATCATTATTCTTTATTATAAAAACAATTATACGGTTAATATCATAATAATGAATATAGTCGTTATTGGCGTAGGTTACGTAGGCCTAATAACAGGTCTTGGTCTTGCTAAGTTTAATAACAGTATTCAATTTTTAGATATTGACATTGACAAAATAAAAAAATTAAAAAATAAAGAAGCACCTTTTTTCGAACCTTCACTTAATGAATTTTTGAACGATAAAGAAATTAGTAATAGTATTTCTTTTTTCAGCAACTATGACGACATCGATTGGAGCCAGGCTGACATAATTATGATATGTGTTCAGACTCCTAGTTCTGAAAAAGACAGTATAGACACTTCATTTGTTAAAAAAGTTTTTCATTCCATAAGTAAGTTCATAAATGAAGATACAATTTTATGTATTAAGTCAACAATACATCCTGAAGCCTTGAAAGACACACTTCAAAGTATGGGTATATCCGAAAATCAAACAGTATTTAATCCAGAATTTTTAAGAGAAGGTTCAGCTTTTAGTGATTTTTTTAATCCAGATAGAATTATTATTGGGTCTTCCAATATAGATAATGGCAAAAAAGTCGCGTCACTATATAACCAAATTGACACAGAAATATTATTTACAGATCCAATTAGTTCACAATTAATTAAGTATCTCTCTAATGCTTATCTGCCTTTAAGACTTTCTTTTATAAATGAAGCTGCACAAATTGTAAAAGAATTAGATGGAAATTTAAAGGACACGCTTGAAGGCGTTGGTCTAGATTCAAGAATAGGATCTCACTATTTTAGACCGTCGCCAGGATGGGGAGGTTCGTGTTTTCCAAAAGATGTAAAAGAAATTAACTCTATAGCTAAATTAAATAACCTCAACACTCCATTGATTTCAAATATAAATGAGTCAAATTCGCAGCATCAGAAATGGTTTTCCGAATATTTAATAAACTTAAAAGAAAAACACAAGCTTACAAACATTTGTTTAATTGGATTGGCTTTCAAGGAAAACACTGATGATATTCGGTATTCTCCATCAATTGCTGTTTATAAGATTTTAGAAGAAAAAAACGAAAATGTACTTATATTTGATTTTAAATTTAAAAGTATGGACTCTTTAAATATCATAAGTGAACTTAATGAAGATACTTTATTTGTTGAAATGTTTCCTTTAGATACATCTGAATCCGATTTCTTAACTAAAAAACTAACACAACTTAATAATTTTGAATATTTGAGGTTTTGGGACTAATGATAAGCTACATGATAACTGGGGGAGCAGGCTTTATAGGTTCTCATCTAATTCGAAAATTACTAACAAAAGATAACAAAGTTACTGTTGTTGATAATTTGATTACTGGAGATTTAAGAAACATTGGTGACTATGTTAATAATAAAAATTTTGAATTTTTAAATCACGATATTCAGGAAAGCTTATATCTTGATAAGGAAATACATCATGTAATTCACTTAGCAAGCTGTGCAAGTCCAAAGGCTTATTCAGAATATCCAATTAATACGCTTAAATCAGGAAGTATTGGCACCATAAATGCATTGGGTATTGCTAAGAAACATAATGCAAAATTTTTCCTAGCATCAACCTCTGAAGTTTATGGTGACCCCCAAGTCTCACCTCAGGATGAAAATTATTGGGGAAATGTCAATACACTTGGACCTAGAAGCATGTATGATGAATCAAAAAGATTTGCAGAATCAGCCACCAAAGCATACATAACAACTCACGGAATTCACGCAAATATTGCTCGAATTTTCAATACCTATGGACCAAATATGCAAATAGATGATGGACGGGTTGTTACAAATTTTATATATCAAGCTATTAATAATGAAGATATAACAATATATGGAACCGGTAATCAAACAAGATCTTTTTCTTTTATTGAAGACACCCTTGATGGCTTATTAAAAGTCATTAACTATAAGAATTCTGATGTATTCAATATCGGAAGTGAAAATGAAATAACAGTTAAACACCTTGCGGAAACAATAGTTTCTCTTACTAATTCAAATTCCAAAATTATATACAAAGATCTTCCCGAAAATGATCCAAAACAAAGAAAGCCAGACCTTACAAAAGCAAAAGAGCAGCTAAGTTATGTACCCAGATATTCTCTTGAAGAGGGGCTTAAGATTACAATAGATTGGATTAATAAAACTTATAAATAATCTACGAGTCTTTTATTTAATGTTTTTAATGAATTTTTTTGTAGTTGTGACTTTATATTTTTAAGACGAAAATAAATTTCTTCATTGTCGTGTCTACTTAATTGATTCAATTTCATAACCAAATCTTCAGAATTTGTAAAATTAAAAAAATCATTTCCAAATATATTGTTAAAATCTTTGTTTTTGTAAAAATTAATGATTTCACAGGAAAGAGTTTCCAGAATTGATTTATCAAAAAACCCATCCCTAGCGCAGTTAAAGTGGACATCATATTCTAGAAGTTTTCCGGGTAGTTCTCCATGTTTTATTTTTCCTAAGAACTTTATATTCTTGTTCTCATATTTATCTTTTAAACTAGAAAAATAGTCTTCATCTGCTTTATTAAGAGGTCCACCAATAATATCTAATTTATAATTATTGAATTTAGATTTTAAGAAAGATTCAATGGCAATCTCTAAACTTTTTGACTCTGAAATTCTTGATAGAATTAAAAATTTTCTAATTTGAAATGCTTCTCTGTTGAAATTAAATTTTTCTAAATCTATAGCGTGACCGATAATTTTTACTTTTTTATTTTTAAAAGGAAAAGACGATGGGGAAGCTGTAACGATATATTCAGAAATAAGCATGCTTAAAAATAAAATTATTTTTTTTAACCCAAATCTAGGTCCAGGATGTGTGAACCATAAAGTAGTTTTGATATTATTTTTTAATAAAAAGTATGATGATACAAATATCGAAATTGGTGACATATGGGAGAAACACCTATTATAAGAGTTTTCTTTTGTAAGTATTTTAACTTGCTGTAGTAAAACTAAATACTTATTAAATTTATTTGTTTTTTCATTTGGTCCATATATTTTTATATTTTCTGAAAATTTAATATTAGTTACTTTTTTGAGTGTTACTACATCGACCTGATCATAATTGCTTGCAATAGTTTCAATCCATTTTGTAGCAAACCCTAATGAGGTATCATGTTCATCTATTGCCAAATTAAAATAAAGTAATTTATTTTTCATAAATTATACTTTCAATTTCAATCCAATTATTCAAAAAGCTACCTTTACCTGATAAATTTGTACTCAAATTATGACTTTTTTCCTGTAAATCAATTTGTATTTTTTCATCATTCATAAAATTCCTAAGCTTAATTTGAAAATCTTCAATATCGTCTAAATCATATAAAATAGTTCCGCCATGTTTTCCAAACGGATCATTAATACCTTGTATATTGCTTGCCAAGCTTGGTGTTCCACATAGACCACTTTCAATTAAAACTCTTGGGAGTCCTTCATATGAACTTGCCATCACTAATAATTTTGCTGAAGAATAGATTATAGACAATTCCTCAGGATTTTTTTTACCCAGAAATTCGACATTTTTTATGCTTTTGTCTTTAATTAACTTTGAACATTCATTGAAATATTCTGTATTTTGGTTATCACCTACAATTAAAAGATTTTCTTTAAAGTCATTATTTTGACAAAATTTGTGAAATGCATTTATTAAAAAGATCACTCCTTTACGTGGAATAATATTTCCTACATAAACAAGATTACTCCTATTTAATTTCTGAATTTTATAGGTTGAATAATCAACCCATGCAGGGAATGTTATATATTTTTTAGAAAATTTATCTGCTAAAGTTGTTGTATATTTTTCTTCAACACCTCTAATTAAGTCACAATTTTTGTAAGTAAAATTAGATATAATATTTGATAAATATACAATAAAAAAATTAAATCTAAATTTTCTTTGGTTCAAAAGGAGGTTTAAAAAATCACCATGATGTTCAATAATTATTTTTAAATCTTTGATAAAAAAAATTTTAATAATTGTTGGAATTAATGCTGAAATTGGGTCTTTTGATGAAATTATATCTATATTTTTTTCTAAACAAAATTTTTTTACAGTAATGAAGTTTAAAAAATAAAACTTTAAATATTGTAAAAACAAATTCTTTGGTTTTTTTATGTACATAATGTTTACAAAGTTATGACTAATTAAATCATTTTCATCACCAAAAGTAATAACATAAGTTTTAAAATTATTAGATAATTCCTTAAATTTTAAATCATCTGACGAATTTAGTATTGGTCCATAATCTGTTGTTCCGTAAAATAGTAAATTGTTCATGATTGAAATACTTCTAAATATTTTATTAAATTCTGTTCCTCATCAAATTTTTCTATAAGTAAATTTTTTGCATTTGATTTTTTTCTTTTTCTAGATTCATTTGAATTCTTAATGTCCATTATTATGCTGGATAAATTATTTGGATCAGGTTTTAGTCCATCTACTAATTGTAAAATCCATCCATTTTTACCATTCTCGAGTACTTCATTTGATCCACCAATAGGAGTTGAGACTAACGTAAGGTTATAATTTATAGCTTCTAGTAAAACATGCGGTAATCCTTCATATCCGGATGCCTGTATGTATATTTCAGACTTTTTATAATAATCTGCAAGTTCTGTTGCTGTTTTTTGTCCAGTAAAAATTATTTGTTTCTCTAGTCCAAAGTCTTTTACAAGATTTTTTAAACTTTCCTCAAGAGGGCCGCTTCCAACTATTACTAATTCAAAATTTATATTCTTATTTTTTAGAATACTCATAGATGTAATAATTGAATCAATATTTTTCCATGGAGCAAGTCTTCCTACAGTGATAATTTTTAGTATTTTTTCATTAGTTTTTACCTCATTAGACGCGTTTGATATTTTTGTACCATTGTAAATTACTTTTAAATTTTCCTTTTTTACACCCCAGTTGTTAACTACATTACTTAAATGTTCTGAAGGTGTAATAACTAAATTAGCTTTTGTTGCTGTCCACCCTCTTGAAAACTTTGCTATTTCAAGATGAAAATTATGGGAATTAATTTGAAATTCATCAAATGATTCTTCAATAATTCCTTTATTTCTTCCCCTTTCCCATGCCCAGTCACCAACAATTTTTCTTATTAATTTCTTTCTTAGGAAAATGTTTGCAACATAAGACTCCATTGGAAGGCCGTTTACAAAAATTATATCAGCATCATATCCATTTCTTATTATGGATAGTACGGTTTTTATCCACCTAAAAATTAAATTTTGCTTTCTGTATATTCTTTTTACTTTATATTTTTCGTTATCATTTATTTTTTGATTTGTAAGACAAATGACTGTAACGTCAATGTTATTTAAGGTAAGTAAATTAGCGATTTTTGGAACAAAACTTGCTGGCCCTCCAATATCTGGAGGATAAATACCAACAGTTATTAATATTTTCAAATATTTATATTTTTGTATTTAATTATTTCTTTTATCATGTCTTGAATACTCATGGTAGGCTCGTATCCTGTTGCATTAATAATTTTTTCTATTGAAGGTGTTCTTCGCATTGGATCTTCAAACTTATTACCATAAATTTCTTCATGTGATTTATATATCACTTCAGACTTAGAATCTGTTTCCTCGATAATCATTTCTGCAAGTTCTTTTATTGAAATCTCTTCAGTTTGTCCAATGTTAAAAATCTCTCCATACAAACCTTTTTGAGCTAATAAGTAAAAATAATTTACTACATCATCTACCCATGTAAATGATCTTGATTGGTTACCTTCCCCATGAATGATTATAGGATCGTTTTTTAAAGCTGCTTCAATAAATTTTGGAACAACCATACCGAATTCAGAAAGCTGATTTGGACCAATAATATTGAATAGTCTCACAATAATAGGGTTTAGGTTTCCATCATTATGCTCTGAAAGAGCTAAAAACTCATCAATTAATTTAGATGCAGCATATGACCATCTTAATTTTGTAGGTGGACCAATTAAACTTTTTGACTCTTCTGTCCAAATTGGATCATTAGATACTCCGTATACTTCAGAAGTAGAAGTTAAAAGAAGAGGAACATTGTTAATTTTGCACGATTCTATAATTTTATGAGTACCTTCAATATTTGTAAGCAAAGCTTTACTTACATTGTCCATAATATATTGAACACCTACTCCTGCAGCTAAATGAAAACAAAAATTGTATCCATCCATTAAAAGATTTAAATCATCACAATCCTCAACTCTTTTATCAATTAAAGTTATTCTTTCATCTTTCAAAAAATTAGTAATATTATCTATTTTTCCTGTTGAAAGATCATCAATAATCAAGATTTTTTCAATTTCATTCTCAATTAGTTTTTTAATTAAATTTGAGCCTATAAAACCAGCACCACCGGTTATTACTACTTTTTTTAACTTATTATTCATATTCATATTTAAAATCTAGATCCTCTATTGTGCTTTCATATCCTAAATACCACTCTACAGTTCTTTTTATTCCATCTTGAATATTTATTTTTGGTTCCCAATTTAATATTTCTTTAGATAACTTTAAGCTAGGTAAAACAATATCTACATCTTTATGAGCTCTGACCCTATTTTCTATTTTCCCTTTCTTGCCTAATTCTTTTTCTATCAAGTGAATCACTTCGTTGAGAGACCAGGTTTGATTTGAACCAAAATTAAAAGTGCCAGGTTCACTATACTTGAGTAAATCTTGAACTCCATGAACAATATCAGAGATGTAAGTAAAAGATCTTCTTTGATTTCCATCCCCATAAATAATTACATCTTGACCCGACGCAATCCAATGTATAAATCTTAAGATTGACATATCAGGCCTACCAAAAGGACCATAAACTGTAAAAAATCTAGAAATTTTAATTAATGTATCTGTGTCTTCAAGTATATTTTTAGCTAATGTTTCACCGAATGATTTTGTTGATGCATAAACAGATGGAGGATTGAATAGTTCATCCTTATTCTCAACTGCTAGTTTTTTTCCAGTATCACCATAAATTGAAGAAGTTGATGCAATTAAAATTTGAGGTATTTGATATTCTTTAACCTTTAAGCTTAAATTTGTGGTTCCTAGTGTGTTGTCCATTAAATACTTTTCAGGGTCTAGAAAACTTTGTCTTACACCGGCTCTTGCACCTAAATGTACTACGGCATCACAATTTTCAAATATATGAGAATTTATATTTAATGATTCATAATTCGACAGATCTATTTGATAAAAATTAAAATTTTGTAATTTTTCTAATTTTTTACGCCTCAGGTTTTTAAACCTGCTGTCATATGCATCGTTTAATGAATCTAGACCAATGATTTGAATATTTTTATCAAGTTGGTTTATAAGATTAAAACCAATAAAGCCGCAAGAACCAGTGACAATTATTTTATTCACTATCAAATTCTAACTCTTTTAAAGTTTACTTATTGATATTTCTCATTTCTATTATTATTTATTATATGCTTAAATTTCTTGGCCATGCAGGCTTCATGTATGAAACAAAAAATGAAATTTTATTAATGGATCCTTGGATGTCTAAAGAAGGGGCTTTCGATTCTTCATGGTATCAATTTCCTTCCAATCATGACTTGGGCGATGAAATAAGAGAAGACATTAAATTATCAAAAAAAGAAATTTATATTTACATTAGCCACGAACATAAAGATCACTTTGATTTGCCCTATTTGAAAACATTAGACTTATCAAAGATTAATTTTATTACTCCAAAATTTAGAAGAGATCATGTTGCTTCTGTACTTAATAAGTTAAATCCAAAATCTGTAACTACACCTATTGATTCGGAAGTATTAAACATTGGCGATATGGAAATTAGGTTGTTTCTTGATGATCAAGAAATAGTAAGAGACTCTGCACTTGGTTTAATTGATAAGGAAAAAGACTTTATTTTTTTAAATTTAAATGATTGTAAAGTCTACGATAGGGTAGATGAGTTGAAAGATATTTTCAAAAAATTTGATGCTTTCACTTGTCAATTCTCCGGTGCTGTTTTTCATCCAGTTTGCTATGACTATCCAGAGAAGAAATACAACGAAATATCTGAATCAAAAGTTTTAGGAAAATTTAATTCAGTTAGAAATTTAATCAGTAAGTTCGAGCCTAGATTATACATACCTGCTGCAGGACCCCCGGTATTTTTAGACCCTGCTCTAAATAATATTAATTTCCAGGAAGTAAATATTTTTTCATCTCCTTTTAAATTTAAAAATTATTTAGTTGAGAATATGCCAGAATTAAATGTTGAAGTGCCAATTCCAGGTTCGACATTTAATTTCCAAAGTGATAACAATATTGAAATTAAACATCCTTTTAATGACGTAGAACAACAATTCGATAAAGAAAATATTAAAAAATATGCAGAAAAGTATTCTTATATTTTTGACAAAAGAAATAATCAAAAGTCAGATTATGATCCAATTCAAATTCAACAAAAATTACTTGTAGAGCTTCAATCTAAACTTGAAAACTTTAATGTAGAGCAAAATATGGACGTTGTAATGGAATTTTCTCTTGATGAGATTATCGATACTTCTATATTTGTTAATTTTGACAAAAAAGAAATAAATTTAATGGATAAGAATCAAAATGACTTTTTAAGCACTTATGAAATTAGATGTTCGGTGGGTGATATTGGTAGGCTATTAGATGGATATCTTAACTGGGAAGATTTCATGCTTTCATTTAGGCATAAACTCAAAAGAACGCCTGATATATACCAAGTAGCTATTAATGGTTTTTTAACCATGGAAAAAGAAGATGTTCCAGAATTTGTTGATAATTTAATGCGACTTCAAAATCAAAGAGAAAGAATTACGGTTGAAGCAGGAGGAGTTCTTTATTCTATTGATAAATACTGTCCTCATCAAGGCAGTGATCTTACAACACATCAAGTTGAAGATGAACGATTTTTAATCTGCCCAAAACATAGATGGTCTTTTGATCTTGAAAATGAAGGAAAAGCAATAAATGCAGACGCGACTATTAATGCTGTTGATCTTGATGGTGATGGGTCATAATTTAAATTGACTATTAGTCCTCTTACACACTTGGTTGTAATTCCAACATATAATGAAATTGAAAATATAGAAACATTTTTAAATGAGACTTCTAAGTTGAATATCTCAGTCTTAGTGGTGGATGATAATTCACCAGATGGGACTGGAAATTTAGTTAAAAATTTGTCAAGAAACTCTAACAAAATCAACCTACTTCAAAGAAGTGAAAAACTAGGTTTGGGATCTGCATATAGAGATGGATTTAAATGGGGAATAGAAAATAACTTTCTGTATTTAGTTGAAATGGATGCTGACTTCTCACATAGATTTGAAGATCTTCAGTCGATATTAAATGTCTCTACTGATAATGATGTAGTCATAGGAAGTCGCTATATCTCTGGTGGGGGTAGTTTAGGTTGGGATACAAAAAGAAAAATTCTTTCAAAATCAGCTAATTTAATCTCAAAAATATTTTTAAAATCTAAGACTTATGACATGACTAGTGGTTTCAGGTGTTATAGCAGTACATCTTTGAAAAAAATTAAATATTACAATACTCAATCTGATGGGTACTCTTTTCAAATAGAGATGACAATGAGATGTGAAGTTTTAAAATTAAAAATAAGAGAAATACCTATAATTTTTAGTGAAAGAAGGCTTGGAAATTCTAAAATGTCTAAAAAAATTATATATGAAGCCTTATTTTTTCTGGTTAAAAATGGGATTAAAAGATGGTTAAATATAAAAACTTTTTAATTCAATCACAAGTTCTAACTTTATTTTTAATCCCCCTAACACCACACTATGTTATAAATACAAATTTTCATACGGATGATATTCCAGTTTTGTTATTTTTAATTTTGTTTCTATTAAATATTTACTTCAAGAATATAAAGTCACTTTTTATAAAAAAATTAATACCACTATCAATTTTTATTCTGTATATTGGTGCCCAAAATATGTATTTAAATGAGTCACTTATTTTTAGTGATTTCATAAGATATATTTTTTATTTATTAATTTTAATTTTTATTCTAAATATCAAAGACCTAATCAAGTTCAATTTAAATTACGTATTTTTATTTTTATTTTTATCTACTTTCTCAATTTTATTTTATTTTTTTAAAATCGATTTAGGAACTGATTCATACGATTATTGGAACATTGGTTTTAATTCAAATCAATGGAATTTTACTAAAGGAAGGATGAATGGCTTTCAAGCAGGTGGTCCGAATGCTTTCGGTGGTTTAATTGCTTCTTTAGCTTGTTATTGTTTACTAATTGAAAATAATATTAATAAGAATTTTGTAATTGTTCTTGGAACTTTAGGTTGTTTCTTTACTTACAGTAGAGGCGCCTTAATAGTTCTTGTTGTATTTATAATTTTTCATTTAATAAAATCAAAAAATGTTTCTTCCTTATTTTTATTGATAATTACTTTATTGTTCACTTCTGCATTTGGATTAGTTGATAGATTCACCTCAGAAGTTGAAACAGAAGGAATTGAGGATAGGATAGAAATGCAGGAAGCAACATTTACAAATTTTTCTGAAAGGACTATTTACGAAAATATTTTTGGATATGGTTACGATAATTATGGTGTTGTTAGAAATACAGTTCAAAGCATAAATGAATTTGATGAAGATTTACGTCCAACAGGTCCCCATAATTCCTTTTTATTCATTATTTTAAATTATGGATTTTTGGGCCTTTTACTTTTTATAAATATTTTTTTTCGTCAATTTATCATTTTTTTAAAAAGTTTTAATAACAATATTAAAAAACCTGAATATTTCTTTTTAGGTAGTTTTGTAGCTCTATCTTTTTCAGGAGATTTTATACAAAACCATTCAATATCAGTACTTTTCTTTTTTACTTTCTTTACTTTAATGAGTCATGAAAATGAAAAATAATAGATTAAAAGTATTACATGTTTTACCAACACTGAAAAAAGATGGTGCTGAAGTCCAACTTTCTGAGTTATTTAAAAAAATTAAGAATATTGATATTCATCTATTTACTTTTGATTTATATGAAGAAGGGGACTCAATAGCTACTAACCTAAAAGAAATACCATTATTTTATAAGTCAAATTTGAGTATTAATTTCTTACGCAAATTAATAAACGAAAATCAATATGACATTGTGCACTCTCATTTGCCTAAATCAGATTTTATTGTTGGATTCTTAAGAATATTTAGTAAAAGAAAATTTTCACATGTTATTTCAGTCCATGCTCAATATGGCACACGAGATGGAGAAAGCAAATTAAAATATTTTTTTACAAATAAAATATGGAAATATATATTAAATAATTCTGATGGTGTCATCGCAATATCCAATAAAATTAATAATTGGTTAGTAATCGACAAAAAAATAAATTCTAAAAAATTAGATACAATTCATTATGGCGTTGAGATGAAAACACGAGATATAGTTGAGAAAAAATCTCTTACTATTGGAATGGCTGCAAGAATTTTACCATGGAAGGGGTGGGACAAAGTTCTTAAAGTTGCCCACACATTATCCAAAAGAAATATAAATTTTAAATTGTTACTGGCAGGATCTGACGATGAAGGTTATTTATCAACAATTAAAAAATTAATTTCTGATTACCACCTTTCTGATATCGTCGAAATTCGAAATCACTACAAAAATATTGATAATTTTTTTGAAGAGCTCGATTTGTTTTTATTCCTCTCCAGCTCAGAAGGTTTTGGGCTTGTTGTATTAGAAGCAATTGAAAATAATGTAACAGTGATTTGTTCTGATATAAGTCCTTTAAATGAATTTGTAAACGGTTTTGAAGGTTCATTAGTTAATAGAGATAATACAGAACATATTGCTGATTTAGTCGAAAAGTATGCTTCAGATAACAAATTTTTACTAAAGAAAGTTCAAAGAGAACAAAAACAATTTGTTATAGATAATTTTTCAATTGAAATAAGTGCAGATAAAATTGAAAAATTTTATATAAATACAATTAATGTTTAGATAGCATTTAGTATTAAATAGTGAATATATTAATTGTTGGCGGTGCCGGATATGTTGGAGGC
>Ga0315315_10004441_pt1 | contig 12926 bp, 18 predicted proteins | sample M140m3416metaG_FD_203699 | JGI IMG/M metagenome (GOLD analysis project Ga0315315, IMG submission 203699) | Ammonia-oxidizing marine archaeal communities from Monterey Bay, California, United States - M1 40m 3416 | ecosystem: Environmental > Aquatic > Marine > Intertidal zone | place: USA...
CTTGATGGATACCCAGATCGGTTGGTGTCGGCCCGACGAAATGAAACAAGGCCAGAAGGATTGAGAAAACGGTCGCGACCATAAAAGGGGTGTTTAAGCGTTGATCAATGGAGTTTTGAAGCAGATGGCCATCGAGCTGAACGTCCAATCTGCTGGGTACGGCGTCCCTCCTCACGTTACGGATCATGATCCGACGATCATGGCGTCAGTCGTGAAGCAGCCATGCACCCCAGCTGGAGTGAACAGTGGTGGCCCGTGGCCTATTTGCGCGATCTCGACCGAACCCGTCCTCAGCGCTTCACCCTCCTGGAGCAAGACCTTGTGTTGTGGTGGGATGCTCCGGGCGAAAGCTGGAGGGCTTTTGAGGATGTTTGCCCTCATCGATTAGTTCCTCTTAGTGAAGGCCGTATCAATGAGGCTGGTCACTTGGAGTGCCCATATCACGGTTGGAGTTTTGATGGGCAGGGCACCTGCCGGCTGATCCCGCAAATGGGAGAGGGAGCTCGCTCGGAATCGCAGCGAACGGGTTGTGGGAGCTTGCCTACAGCAACAGGCCAGGGCTTGTTGTTTGTCTGGAGTGGCACCGCTTCAGCTGCTGACTCTGCAGCACTTCCTTTGGTTCCCGTTCTTCAGGAGCAAGGAGATGGTTGGGCTGATGGCTGGATCGTGCAGGACACTTTCCGCGATTTGCCGATGGATGCCCTCACCCTGCTTGAAAATGTTTTGGATGTGAGTCATGTCCCATTCACGCATCACCGCACTGTGGGCAAAAGGGAGAATGCCTCTCCCGTGGAGGCAGTGATCACCCGCGAAGATTCGCAAGGGTTTGAAGCGTTTTGGCAGGAAGGCCCTCGCAGGGGAAAGCTCGGATCACAGGACACGCACTTTCGAGCTCCCCAGCTGATGTGGCACGACCTCACGGCTAAGGGTTTTGCGCGCATTTTGACGGTGGTTTACGCCGTACCGATCAGCCGCGGGAAATGTCGTTTGTTTGCTCGGTTTCCCTTTCAGTTCAAGGCAGCCGCTCCTCGTCTCTTAGTGGGACTGAGACCTCGTTGGTTGCAGCACATCGGCAATCACAAGGTCCTGGAAGACGATCAGGTGTTCCTGCACTGGCAGGAACGGGTTCTTGAAAACGCTGGTGGTAGCGCTGCCGCTGAACAAGCCTTTGTCCTCCCAACGTCTTCCGATGTGTATGTCAAGGCGCTGCATCGCTGGGTTAATCACCAAGGTGGCGGACCCTTTGCCGGTCGACCGTTGCCACCTCGTCAAGATGTAGAGGCCTTAATGGACCGATATCACAGTCATACGAAGCACTGCCGTAGCTGTTCGGGCGCTCTGCGTCGTATTCGCACGCTACGGCCTTGGCTCTGGGGATCGCTGTGGTTGTCTGCTGTGTTGATAGGAGCCGGTCAGTTGAGTTGGCTGCTTTGGTTGGGTGTGGCTCTTGCTGGTTTCAGCGGTTTTTTGCTCCGACAAACATCACGTTGGCAGCGTGGATTGCTTGTTGGGGATGGTCAGGCGCCCCGAAATCAGCGAGTCTGAGGCGTCTGCTGAAGTATCACGATGATCAGCGTCACATCGCCTTGTCCCGAGAGCACGATCCTGGCGCTTGGGTTGCGTGACTGGCCGATTTGGGGCTGCGACATCAGCACATTCCCCTGGACTTACGACCAGCGTGAAACCTGTTTGTTGCTGGACGGAGAGGTGACTGTGACACCGGATGGGGGAGAGCCCGTCCGCTTTGGGGCTGGAGATCTTGTTGTGTTTCCCAAGGGAATGAGCTGCACTTGGGAGGTTCACCAACCTGTCCGCAAGCATTACCAATTCGGGTAGTCACTGCGGAAGAGGCATTGCGAATGCAGCGTTGATGGGTATGGGAGGACCTCAGATGTCTGCGTCTGGGCTCCACTGTGGGCTGCATGGCCTCCAGCCAACGCGTACGAGTTCTCTCCAAAGTTGGTCAGCTGTTTGCTGGCTCAAATGAACACGCGTCTTCAATAGGGGAGGGTCACCTGAAAGAGGTCGCCCTGAATCCACGAAGACGTGTGGATCACGACTCCAACTCTTTTCATCGGGGTGGAAGCGTTTCGTATCACTGGAGTCGGGGTCCTGGATCCAGTCCTGGTGTGGCATGTCTTGCGAGGGCTGATGACAGAGTCATGCATCCACGCTTCAGCCTGGAAAGTGGCGTAGGGCGAGCTCGGAGCCAAGAGTCTGTCGCTGGTACAGGTGTTCTAGTTGAGATCGTTGCTCGCGTCAATGCCGAGGTTGGTGTTGCTGGCTAAAGCTGAATCAGGCTTGCTGGATCGATTGTGGACATATCTGTCTGGGAAGCGGGGAGTGCATCGGAACCTCTTCAAAAGGTCAAGCGAGTTTTGCTTGAGCCGGGTGCGAATGAACTGGTTTTAGAGGTTCTTCACTGCGGGCTTTGCCACAGCGACTTGTCGATGATCGACAACAGCTGGGGCATCAGCCAGTACCCGTTAGTTCCTGGCCATGAAGTTGTGGGCCGGGTGGTGTCTATTGGAGCTGGCGTTGACGCAAGCGTGATCGGGCAGATCCGTGGATTGGGTTGGATCAGTGGCAGTTGTTTTCGCTGCAATCAATGTCTGGAGGGAACGAGCAATCTTTGTCCGTCCCTGGAGGCGACGATCGTGGGCCGCCAGGGTGGTTTTGCCAGCCATGTCAAAGCCCACCAGGACTGGACTGTTGAAGTGCCGACAGGGATGGATCCTGCCGAGGCAGGTCCCTTGTTTTGCGGTGGGATCACAGTCTTCGCTCCTCTTCTGGATGAGAAGGTTTCTCCGATGGCCCATGTGGCGGTTGTGGGGATCGGTGGACTCGGTCATATGGCATTGCAGTTCGCTAGAGCCTGGGGCTGTGAGGTAACCGCGCTCACCACCGATCTCTCTAAGGCTGATGAGGCCAGAGGCTTTGGGGCCCACAATGTGATGCTCTTGGAAGAGCTCCCCGCATTGGCTGGACGCTTCAATCTCGTGATTAATACGGTGAATCAACCGCTGGATTGGTCTGCCGTGATGGGATCTCTGGCTCCACAGGGGCGCTTGCATCAGCTGGGAGCCGTGTTGCAGCCCATACAAGTTGGTGCTTTCGATTTGATTTCTTTTCGTCGCTCTATCACCGGTAGTCCCACATCGTCACCAGGGAGCCTTCGGAAAATGATGGAGTTCTGCGTGAGGCATGCCATCAAACCCCAGGTTGAGCATCTTCCGTTTGATCAAGTCAATCAAGCGATTGAGCGCTTGCATCGTGGTGATGTGCGCTACCGCTTTGTGCTTGATCAGGCGGCTTAATGGAGGAATAACAGTTCAGCACAGGCCTTTCTCATTGCTGTTGTGGAATCACTCATTCAGTGCAACCCAAGGAGAGGAGCTCAATGTTGACTTTCTCTCGCTTGGCCTGCCATGTCGCAGCATTGACAGCCCACTCTTTTTTGAATGCCTCGCTATTCCGAGCACTGAGTTTGCAATTTAAATATTCAAATCGTCTGGAGCCTGCTGCTCCTCCAATCCAGGATTGACTTTGAGATCCACATTTCTTTTTGACGTGCTTTTTTCGCGCTTTTTTGAAGGACTCCTTCTCTTCAGCGTTAATCCTGCTCAGCTCGGTTGAAAAGATGTCACAACTGGCATGAACTGAGCTGGAGACTCCCAGCGAAAGCAACAGCAGTAGCGGAAGGCAAAGATGTTGGGTTTTCATGCTGAATGCTGCATTCATGGATGGCTCATCATCGCTCTGCAGCTCACGATTTTTAGGGCTCAATTCCTTTCCACCATGGCTAGGGATCGTGAGTGGCGGTGGGGAGAGGCCAGTCACTCTTGATGTGCTCCCCAAGACAAACCCTTGTGACCTCCTGCATGGCCCGATCAGATTCGGAACGTGGATGGAGACCTCTCCTTGATCGTCACCTCTAAAAAAATGGTTGATCCCAGCCAGTACCTCGTGACTGATGGTCACATTTACAAGCGCATTGACATTCCGAATGCCTCCACCAAACAGTGGCGGTTAGAAGAATTAGACATCGAAGAAGCAATCCTTTCGATGATTTCGGATTTTGGAGGTCGCAGTGATGAGCCCTAACCATAATCAAACTCATCTGAAACGTTGCCATGTCTAGAGGCAATATTTAGTGCCTAGCAAGATACAAGCTTGATTGATTACACACGATTTGCTCGAATTTTTGATGTTGCTTTAGATGTTGCAATTGGAATCGAGGAGTTTTCCCGTGATCTTTCCTGTGTCCTGAGTGGGTGCGTACATGAAATCGTTAGATCAGGAGATTGAATCCAATTTTGATTAGGGTTTAGATCTAAGTATCAAATGGCTCTGTTAAGGCTCGATCCAACATGAAAGCACCAGAAGCCTTAAGCGCTTGTCTCCAGCAAATCCCTGGGATGGAATCAGGCTCCAAGCGTTTGGTGTTGCTGTTCACTCAGCTGGGTGATTTCGATTCCATGGAATATGCCCAAGCCCTCGTGCCTGTGCTTTCTCGTTTGGAGCATCAAAAGATCAAAACGTTGGCCATTGCGATTGGAGATCAAGCAGGTGCTGATCGTTTTTGCGCGTTTACGGGATTTCCAAGGTCTCAGCTTCGGGTGGTTCCCGATGCAAATCTGCATCGCAGTCTTGGCCTCTCACCAGGGCTTCAGGCTGCTGGAGGCCCTTGGCCATCCCTTTTGTTGATGTGTGCAGGGATTGGCTCTCCTGGCACTCTTGCTGAAGTCCTCAGGGGATATACGGGAGACCGCAATGCTCCCGCCCGTTTTGAAGACTCTCCCCTCTTTCGCCTGGCTGGGGGAAGCGGGTTTCAACGTCCGTTCGAGCTGGCCACGGTTCGCCTTCGCAACATGAATGAAGTGCTTACGAAGTGGGGTACTTATGTACCTGATAACGCTTACATCACACAGCGAGGCGGCACATTCTTATTGGACGAGGATGATTCTGTTCTCTATGTCCACCGAGACCAGGGCATCTTGGGCTTCTCGGAAACAATGAATAAGCCGCTTACTTTCCTTGATCCTTGGCTGGATAGTGAGGACTGAAGGTGAGCTCTGAAATGGATGCAGTGCAGCCCCTCCCTGCTTGGAGATCGCTCTTGATTGCGGCACGCAAGCGCGAAGGCCGGTCACCGGGAGGTCGCTGGGTGCAGCTCGCAAGTCTTTCTGTTGATGGTTGTCCAAGAGTGCGAACGCTTGTTTTTCGCGATTGGGCTGCGGCGTCGACGTTGGATTTGCTGACGGATGCCCGCAGTGAAAAGTGTTTAGAGATTGAGAGAACGCCAGAGGTGGAGTTGTGTTGGTTGTTCCGTAAGGCCCGAGAGCAGTTTCGCCTTCGTGGAACGGCAAAACTGATCTCTCCCTTAGCGGATTCTGTGGCGTTGAACGAACATTGGAAGCGACTCACACCCTCTGGGCGTTCGGTCTGGGCGTGGCCTTCTCCTGGTGATCCATTTGATCCTCAAGGGCCATGGCCCCAGGAGATGTCGGATGATTCAGGCGTGCCAGAGCATTTGCGCTTGCTGCGGATTTCGTTGCACCATGTGGAGCAGCTCGATCTCAAGCCACACCCACATATGCGTCGGATGTGGACCTCTGCCACTCAATGGCAAGAACAAAGGCTCAATCCTTGAGTCTCCAGAGCGCGAGTCCGCCACCCCGTCCACGGGCCGCCATCCAGCCATCAGGGTTGCGTTCGATCAGGGCAAAAAATGGAGTGCGCTTTTCGTTTGGTGTGGGTAATGCTTTGTTGAGTAAGGCAATGCCACCCATTCGTAGGCTGAGTGAGTCGAAGTGAAAGGTCAGCAATGGGCGCTTCCCTTTCAACAAACCAGGCCCTTGAAATTTGAGTTCTAGAGGCCCCAAGTTGACGGCGTTAGTAAGACGCAAATCTCTGCTCTTGTCCTCTAACTCTGCTTCGATCTCTAGGCGGGCATTCAAGCTTCTCAGCATCCAGCTGCTGAATGGATTGGCCTTCTCGTCTCCCTTCGACCAGACCGTTTGCAGATGCCAGCATCCCAGGAGATCACTGCTTTTCAGGCCAGTTCCTGTCAGGCGGACAGCCTTTTCCCTTGTGTTCAGAATGGTGAAATTCATAGGAGCGGCCATGGGATAAAGGATCGTCGCATTGCAAGTAAAAAGAATCTAAAGATATGCCAGCTTTTGTGTTGAGTTAGACAATTTTTATAAGGTTTTCAGGAGATGTTCTTTCCACAGTAAATGGAATTCTTGGATGGGCGAATGTTGCTATCGGAATGATTCATCAAAAATGGTAATCCTCAAATGCATTGGTGAGAATCAATTTTTTTGTGAAAAGGTTTTAATGCCATCTGAGTTGTACTTTTTCGAGGCGCCCGATGAGGCTCGTCTTGAAATTTGGCTGCTTAATGGCGGTGAGCCAATGCTGCACACCACCGCCGAGGCTAGGGATTATGCCCTCTTGACCCACCGCAAGCTCGGTGATCCTTGATCATGCATCAATCTGAATGTGGGCTATGGCCGATTTGCTCGCTGATTCTGTTGCCCTGAGTTGGGACCAACTGGAAGCTTTGGCTCCAGACCCTGCTGAGCGCTGTGAAGGCCCAGCTAATGCCCAAGCCGCATTGCGGTTGTTTGGACAATCTGAATCTCAGGTGCGGGTCACGTTGTTTCGTGATCATCATGCTTGGTGCCCGTATTGCCAGAAAGTATGGCTGTGGCTGGAGTTTCGACGAGTTCCTTATCGGATTCAAAAAGTCACCATGCGTTGTTATGGGCCGAAAGAGCCCTGGTTTACCGCCAAGGTGCCGTCAGGGATGCTTCCTGCCCTTGAGTTGGATGGACGCCTTCTTACAGAGAGTGATCGCATCCTCGAGGCGTTGGAGCATGCCTTTGGTGCTTTGGGTGCAGGGATGCACGACAAACGTGTGCTCCGGTTGCGCAATCTCGAGCGTCTTTTGTTTCGCGCTTGGTGCATTTGGCTTTGCACCCCCAGGCTGAACAATCGGCAGGAGGTTCAAGCGCGAGAACAGTTTCAGACGGTGGCGCGTCAAATGGAGGCGGCTCTTTCAGCGGGAGGTGGCCATTGGCTTGATCCTGATCATCCGGGTGGAGCGCATCCAGGAACGGCAGATCTGGTGTTCGTTCCTTACGTGGAGCGGATGAATGCATCGTTGGCCTATTTCAAGGGCTTTGCACTTCGTCAAGAGCATCCAGGTATCGATCGATGGTTCAACGCTTTGGAGCAGCTAGCGACCTATCGCGGTACCCAAAGTGATGTCCATACGCATTCCCACGATTTGCCACCACAAATGGGTGGATGTTGGAGCAATGGAAGTCCAGAACAGCGAGAGATGGCGCGTGCGGTGGATCAAGGTGCTGGCCTCGCTGAACTCGAAACGGGTTGGTCTGCCGAGATCACTGACGATGGTGTGACGTTTTCTGAAAGGGCACTCGAAAGAGTGGTGCGCCATCGTTCGGCTCTGATAGCTCGCAATCCTCTCGGTGCTGCATTTGATCAGCCCCTGCGTGCTGCATTGACCTGTTTGATGTCTGGAGATCCTTGCCAGCCAAATGCCGATACTGCAAGCGGTCTGCGTTATCTAAGGGATCGAATTTCGGTACCAAGAGACATGCCTTTGCAGAGTGCTCGGTTGTTGAGGAAGGTCCTTGAGGCCACAGCAGCTCTGGATAGTGAGGCCCAGCCAACCCCACCGCCTTTTGAGCATCGTTTCGATCAAGACCCAAGGCCATTTTTGAACCCGTGAGGGTTTGCTTTGCATTCAGCGATCGCGATCCGTCAGGCTGGCAAGTCATCTGAGATCACCATGTCGAGCGATCAAGAGGCCCAAGGGGGCTCTGGCTTTGGAACCGGTAATGCTGGTGGGAGCAAGCGAAATCGAAGTAGCAAGCGCAAACCTGGTCACTCCAACCATGGTCGTGAGCGTCAGCCCTTAGGTAGGGATCCTGATTTTGACGCGATTTGCGCAAGGCAGACCCTGGGATTGGCTCTCTCCGGTCGGTTAACGCAACAGGCCGTGAAGAGGGTGCACAAAGCTTTGGCTGTGCAGCATCACCCTGACAAAGGTGGTGATCCAGAGATGATGACTCGACTAAACAATGCTCGCGACCTTTTGCTCCAACCTGAGATGTCAGACATCGTCGCGTCGTGACCCAAGGATTTCTGGCAAGCGTGATGCCTAAATGTTGAGCCTGTGCGTTGGTTCAATTGATCACTACTAGCGATTGACTGACTGCCAAAACGAAGCTCTTTGGCTAAAAAGAATGAGGTGATCAACCGCGTGATGGAAAAGGGAACGGCAATCCGTGGAAACTTTTTTCATTTACTGAAAGACCCTTGGCCTCTGATCGAGAAGGAGAGCGATTCTGCGCAATTTATAAAAGATGGATTGCTTCTTATTAATGACGGAATCATTAGCGGTTTTGGCACTTACGAAGAACTCTCAAGCCGCCTTGACAACTATGATGTTATTCACAAACCTGATCATCTTTTAGTCCCAGGATTTATAGACGGACATATTCACTTCCCCCAAGTAAGGGTCATGGGGGCATACGGCAACCAGTTGCTTGATTGGTTGCAAAATTCGATTTTTCCAGAAGAACTGAAATATCGAGATCGTGATTATGCAACCACTGCCGCACATCATTTTTTTAGGGCACTCCTTGGAGCTGGAACAACGACCTGTCAGGCCTTTACGACATCGTCACCAGTATCAACTGAGGTTTTCTTCGATGAGGCAATTGCTCGTGGAATGAGGGTGATTGCAGGACTGACTGGAATTGATAAATTTGCCCCCGATGATTACTGTATAAGTCCTCATGAGTTTTACGAAGAGAGCAAGAAATTAATTGAGAAATATCATGGCTTAGATCGTTGTCTCTATGCGATTACTCCACGCTTTGCAGTTGGTTGCTCAGAGGAAATGATGCAAGCTTGTTGTCAATTAAAAAAAGAGTATCCAGATTGTTGGGTTAACACTCACATATCTGAAAATCCATCTGAAATTAGGCAGGCCAAGGAAGAGTTCCCTGATTGCTCCGATTACACAGAAGTGCATGAGAAGCATGGTCTTTTAGGACCCAAATTTACAGCTGGTCATGGTGTATGGCTGTCGAATGATGAATTCCGCCGTTTTTCACATGCAGGTGCTGCAGTCTGTTTCTGCCCTCTCTCTAATCTTTTTCTTGGTAGTGGTTTATTCAGATTAGGGAAAGCCATGGACCCTGATCAGCCTGTTCGTGTTTGTTTGGGAACTGATATGGGAGCAGGGAATTCATTCAGCATGATCCGCGTTATGGAGGAAGCCTATAAGGTTGGTTTATGTAATAATACTATGTTGGATGGTAGTGTTAACCCAAGAGAGCAGGATCTTGGTGAAAGTGAGCGTAATAAATTAAGTCCCTATCGTGCTTTTTACCTCGCAACACTTGGTGGTGCAAAAGCGATTTATCTTGATCATCTAATCGGTAATTTTGTCCCTGGTAAAGAAGCTGATTTTGTTTCTCTTGACTTGCAGGCTGGTCAACATGCACTTGCATGGCATCAGCAACTTACTTGTCCTGATGGCGTACCGTCTGCGATCGATGAAGCTGTGGAGCTGTTGTTTGGCGTTTTAGCTTGTGGGGATGATCGGAGTGTGTCTGAAACCTGGATTGCCGGTAAATGTCGCTATCAAAGTAATGATAGGGGTGTTGAATAATGATGCCGAAACCAACTGGAGAAGAATTTACTTATACATTTAAGAGCGAAATTTCTAATGATAGGCTCGCTGACTATAAGAAGCTTCAAGAGAGGATGGATCATGCTGCTTTGAAGTTTGAGGGCTATCTCGGTCAGGAGCTTAGCTTCGTCCCTTCGCCATCAAATAATGGATATAGCTGTATCGCTAGAGTTACATTTATTAGTCTTCAACTTTGTTTGACTTGGCTGGATAGTACTGAGCGGCGTCACATCTTAAATGATGCAGAAGCCTTGCTTAGTTATGAATATGATTCTTTGCTCGAGCCTCATTCTTTTGATCAGTGGCTCAATTCTTGTCAGGGGATGCAAACTCCAGTCTGGAAAATCAATTTGCTAGTTTGGCTAGCGCTTTATCCATCTGTGATGATACTGATGTTGATTGGCCAAAACAGTTTAGGTATTTTGCCTCTTCCACTCAATATGTTGATCAGTAATGCCATAACTGTGGCTATAACTGGTTGGTTTCTTGTGCCGTGGTTAAGCAAGCGGTATGGCCGTTGGTTGCAAACTAAGAGCAAACGTTTAAATGCAATTTACACTGCTTCTGTGATTGGTTTTTTGCTTTTATTTTTACTATTCTTTAGTGCCTTGAATGATGCATGAAAACATCTATTGGCTTTAGGATTTGTTTTAGAAACAATGCCAATATATTGATTTAATGTGATTTACAGAGACAAGTACCAACGTATGACATCTGCAACTTGACCTGCTGGGCCATGGCCACTTATCAACTCTCCAATAATTGCAGCCATAAACCCCAGCATTGCCACTCTTCCGTTGAGTCGCTCAACAAAGCCGAGGGATCCTTTATTCCATGGACGTTTTGTGGTCAGGCCTTCGCCGAACGCTTCCAAAGGTTCGTACTGGAAATTTTGGCTTGACAAATGGTGTCCATCAAATCGCATCTGATCTTATGCAGAGATCATGCTTTTTTTTATAGGCTTGGGACAGCCTCAAGCCTGAACCTACCTATGGATGCTGATCGTTTAAAAGCTCTTTTTACCAAACCTTATGGACAGCCTGCACCCACAGAATCTCAATGGAGAGAACTGTATGACGAGAATGTTTGGTTTCAAGATCCAACGCAGGAACGTCGAGGTATCAAGGCTTATATCGATGCGCAGGATGGATTGATGAAGCGCTGTGACGACCTTTATCTTGTCCCCGGTGCGATCGCAATCGATAACAACTTTGCTTTTGTTGAATGGGAAATGGGCCTAAAAATTAAGGGAATTGAATTCATTTATCCAGGAGCATCCCGTCTGGAGATCAATGCTGATGGAAAGGTCATCAGCCACAGGGATTATTTTGATTTTATTGGTCCCACTTTTGGTCCAGTCCCAGTCCTTGGCGGTTTCGTCAGGTGGCTGTACAAGAAATTTGTGGATTGATCACCCTTGGGGGGCTGCACAAATTTGACCTCGTTTTGGCAGGTTCAACGTGTAGAAGAATTTTGGGGTGAACGGCTTTGGCTCAGCTTCCAAAACGTGAGGCTGGTCACGGCAGCTCCAAAACCGAGGAAGACTGTGATCAACGCTTCGCTTGACATGTTAAGCATTCGTTACAAATTTCATCATGGCGCATCCGCTAGCCGTGCGCGAGTGAGTAATTATTCCTAATTATCTCGCCCCTCGCTACGCACTTCTTCACAAAAGAGCGTGTTTTGATTAGGGTGTGTTGAGAAACGTAAACCAAATGCTGAGATCCATTGCGACGAAACCTTTCCTCTCGGATTTCGGAATTCTGATTCTGCGTGTCGTCACAGGCACCCTTCTCATTCACCATGGTTACGAGAAGCTGGCAAATATCGAGAATTTTGCTGACGCATTCGTCCGCCCACTTCACCTCCCCTTCCCAATCCTTCTCTCCTATATCGCGGCGTTTTCTGAAGTTATCGGTAGTTGGCTGTTGATCACAGGTTTCCTGACACGCTTCGGTGCACTGGCGATCATGGGAACGATCTCAGTTGCCATCTATCACGCCATCATCACAGCAGGATTCAACATTTATTTGCTGGAGCTACTGGGTCTGTACTTCGGGGCCGCAGTGGCGATTTTGGCTGTAGGCCCAGGACTGTTCGCAATTGACGAATTGATCGTCCGCCGCTTCAGTCCCGAGCTTGAGAGAGAGCAATCCGGTTCAATCGATACCGTGCTTTCAGATGGCGGTGTTGCTTAGTCCTGGCTCAGTCTTATGGAAGGGTGAATCCGGATTGAAGGTGTTTGACGTCGAGCATCACCCAGCTCAACCAGATCACAACTCCTATCACCCCTGACACTGCTGCAAACTTCCCTACGTTGCGAAGCAACAGTTCGCCCACACTCATTTCGCGCAAGGTTCTGTCCCAATCAGCCTCCATCTTGCTTGATGAGTGTCATGGTCACGTCCATCCCTCTTGATTCCCCCACGGTCAGTGTTCTGATTGTGGGGTTTTTCTTTGCTGTTCTTCAGGTCTGGTGGATTCGTTCCTTGCTGCTCAGAAATTCAGCGCGTCAAAAGGCTCAGCCTTTGAGCTCCCAACAGTTTCGAAAGGATTTGGAACGAATATTCAAGAATGAATTCTGAGTACGGAGAAAGGTTTCTCCCCATGATTGAAACCATGCCACGTTTGGTTCGGTGAGATGGGATGTCTTCAAATTTGCGAATTGGAGTCTGACCAGATTCCAATCGTGACGGATTGGTCTCGTCGTGAGGGATTTGCTCCAGGTCTTGGGGATATTGAGATTTACCGGCATACCGATCGTCAGGGCTTATGGATTGCTTGGCTCGATCACGAGCCGATTGGTTGCATCGCTGGCGTTCGCTACAACCTTGATTACGGATTTATTGGCCTTTACCTCGTGGTCCCCCATCAGAGAGGTCATGGGTATGGACAGCAGCTTTGGAAGCATGCTCTAGACCACCTTGCGGACCTCACCTGTATCGGATTAGAGGCAGCCCCAGCTCGAATTTTGGACTATGCGGGCTGGGGATTTGAATCGTCTTCAATGACCACCCGTTGGAGCTGCTTTAACAAGGGTGAATTAGATGACTTATGGGGCGGTCTTCCACCCGGTTTGCAGGTGGTGGAGGGAAGCGATGTGCCTTCAGAAGCTGTTCAGCTGTATGACGCTCAGCGGGAGCCAAGCCCCAGACCCCACTTTCTTGCCGATTGGCTTGGACACCAA